>ERZ1066118.386-NODE-386-length-43166-cov-68.794136_pt1 | contig 43166 bp, 40 predicted proteins | sample MGYA00382765_ERZ1066118 | MGnify/ENA primary metagenome ERZ1066118 (study PRJEB33369, sample SAMEA5778348) | biofilm metagenome | biome: Industrial cooling water; feature: Water cooling tower basin; material: Biofilm | place: United Arab Emirates | collected...
ACGCTGGTGTAACAGGCACACCAACAGTTCAGTTCTTCAAAGACAAAGAGCTACTTCAAGAAGTCAAAGGCGTCAAGCAAAAAAGCCAATACCGTCAATTAATCGAAACCAACATCTAGAACAACCCCCAAAAACCAAACCAACCATACTGTGCTAAACATTTTGTAGTAAACATCTTGTGCTAAACATCTTGTGCTAAATATCTTGTGCTAAACATCTTGTGGGATGGGCATCCTTGCCCGTCCCATAAAATTATCTAAAAAGCTTCAAAAGAAAAATATGATATATATGTCATATATTCCATAATGTTTTGTATATAGTGTGGGAAATAATTTTCCATGACGAGTTTGAGCTATGGTTTGACCAACAAGATCAGGCACTTCAAGAAGAGATTGCTGCGGTACTTGATGTCTTGTCCGAGGAAAGTCCATCTCTAGGCAGACCCTATGTTGATGCGATTGAAGAATCATCCTTTAACTAGGATGAAGGAACTTCTATTTTATAATTATGCAAAACCTCACTCGAATTACTCGTAACCCAGAAGTCATGGGTGGTAAGCCTTGCATTCGAGGTATGCGTGTTACCGTTGGCGCCGTTGTTAGTTTACTCGCATCTGGACATTCACACGGGGATATTTTACAAGCTTATCCTTACTTAGAAGAAGGAGATATTTATGAAGCGCTTGCTTATGCGGCTTGGCAAGCACAAGAAATAGAAGTTCCTTAAAAGACCAAGGTGTCAATTAATCGAAACCAAGATATAAGCAATCTCTAAGGGTAAATATTTTATACCATGAACTAGACATCCTTCTTACAAAATATTATCTAGGCGCCTTATTGCTTTTTTTTATAGCTCCGATGTCTGTATATTTACCCGTACTGCTTTCAATGCCTTCAAGCCAAAGATTTCGCACTTCCTCTATATTTTGCAATTGCAACAAACGTTTTTGCTTCCACTGACTTTCTGAAAATTAGATATAAAAATATCCTTTTTGCTCTAAAGTAGCAAAGATTCTAATAAAACCCAATATTAGGTAACAGGCAGGGATGCCTGTTCCACAAAAAGTGTATTTATACTACAAGTGTTATATTTGCCCCCAATGAAACATTTTGTTGCGATGTGCGTTCAATTGGTTGTATATTCCATTGACAAAACTATTGTTATATATTAAAACTCTTAACTCATAACTCCTAATTCTGTACAGACCTAATTAATTTGGTCTCTACTAATTCCTAACTCCTAACTCCTAACTCCTAACTTTTAAATATATGGCTGTTACAAAGAGTCCTGTACCTAAGTTTCTACAGCTTCCCCAAAACCCTAGTCTTTCGCAGAAGTTGATGTATGTGGGGTTGGCGTTAACTTTATTTTTTATCTTGCTGGCGTTTTTTGCACCTGTTTTACAAGCTATTGGTTTATTGCAAAATCCGACTGAGTTTCTTAGTAACCCTATGCATGAGGCGCCTTCTGGTAGGTACTGGTTTGGTACTAGTCGCCTTGGGTATGATGTGTTTTCTCGAACTATGTTCGGCGCCCAAGCTGCGTTACAAGTTGTAATAGTCGCGACGGCGTTAAGTATGGTGATAGGTGTTCCACTGGGAATGCTGAGTGGTTATATGGGCGGTAAGTTAGACAAAGTATTACTATTTATTATGGATAGTATTTATACTTTGCCGGGATTGTTGCTTTCGGTAACGCTGGCGTTTGTTGTTGGGCGTGGAATATTAAACGCTGCTATCGCTATTAGTATTGCTTATATACCTCAGTATTATAGAGTTGTACGTAATCACACAGTTAGTGTAAAAACAGAAGTATTTATCGAAGCTGCTCAGGCAATGGGCGCCAATACTTGGCAGGTACTTAGCAAATATTTATTTTTCAATGTCATTCAAAGTGTACCTGTACTCTTTACCCTTAATGCTGCGGATGCCATTCTAGTGTTGGGTGGTTTAGGATTTTTAGGTCTAGGGCTTCCTGATGAAGTTCCCGAATGGGGGCATGATTTAAAGCAAGCTTTAGAAGCTTTACCTACAGGAATTTGGTGGACTACTTTATTTCCGGGTTTGGCACTAACTTTGATGGTAGTAGGTTTATCACTGTTTGGTGAGGGGTTGAACGATTTGGTTAACCCACGCTTACGAAAACAAATTAGGAATTAGTGTAGAAGATCGTTGTAAGCACTTTAGTGCTTTCTTTCATAATACAAGCACTGAAGTGCTTACAACGTGCTTACAACGTGCTTACAACAAACCATAAATCCAATTTCATTTGTTAATCTATATATTTTGTTCTATTTATAACAGAGAGTCTGAACGTGAAAGATAAGATGTCCTTGATTGCTGCTACGACTGGCGGTTTCATGCTTTCGGTTGCTTTAACCGGAATATTACATGGTAAGCCTGTAACTAATATTGCTAGTGAAGCTAGTTTTAATATTTCTCCTGTCACTTATGTGAATGTCAAAAAATCTGAAGTACATGAAGTGAAGAAATTAGGCTAGGCAAAAAACTACCAATGACAAATAATAATATTCAACGACACTTGCACGCCACTCCCCTCAACGCGGGGAACCCGCGCACGGGGGTGGCTCCTCAACGGGGGGAACCCCCGCACGGCAGTGTCTCAGTTATTGGGATTGACCTAGGCGGAACAGCGATAAAGTTGGGGAGGTTTACTGTAGACGGCGCCCTTTTACAGTCGATGACAGTTGCAACTCCTCAACCTCCTGCTCCTGAAATGGTATTGAATGTAATAGTTAGCGCATTACAAGAACTGGATTCAAATAATCAAGCCGTTGCTATTGGTGTGGGAATGCCTGGGCCTTCTGACCCAGAGGGACGCATTGCGCTAGTATCTATTAATTTACCAGGATGGCGTGATGTTCCGTTAGCTCAATGGTTAGAAGAAAAGACAGGCAAACCGACTATTTTGGCTAACGATGCGAACTGTGCTGGTTTAGGTGAAGCTTGGTTAGGCGCCGGTCGTCGGTTCAAAAATTTTATAATGCTTACCTTGGGCACTGGTGTTGGTGGCGCCGTCTTTATTGACGGTAAATTATTTATTGGACATCATGGCGCCGCAGGTGAACTAGGTTTAATTAGCTTACACTCTTCGGGTCCAGAATGTAACAGTGGCAACCAAGGCTCATTAGAACAATTTACTTCGATTCGAGCAATTAGGCGCCGTACTGGTAAAGAACCTTCGGAATTAGGGGAATTAGCAGAAACTGGTAACGTAGAAGCTTTAAATTTTTGGCAAGAATACGGTCGAGATTTAGGTATTGGTTTAACAAGTTTAATTTACGTACTAACACCACAAGCTATTTTAATTGGTGGTGGAGTAGGCGCCAGTGCAAAGTTTTTTATACCTAGTGCCAAAGCTGAAATTGAAAAACGAGTCTTTATTACATCGCGCGTTGGTTTAGAAATTTTACCAGCAGAGTTGGGTAATTCAGCAGGTATGTTAGGCGCCGCTAAGTTGGCATTAACAAAAATAAATACCCAATTGTCATTGTGAGCGCAGCGAAGAATCTAAATGCCAATTGTCATTCTGAGCATAGCGAAGAATCTAAATGCCAATTGTCATTCTGAGCGCAGCGAAGAATCTAGATGCTAAATTGTCATTCTGAGCACAGCGAAGAATCTAAATGCTAAATTGTCATTCTGAGCGCAGCGAAGAATCTAGATGCTAAATTGTCATTCTGAGCGCAGCGAAGAATCTAAATGCTAAATTGTCATTCTGAGCGTAGCGAAGAATCTAGATGCTAAATTGTCATTCTGAGCGTAGCGAAGAATCTAGATGCTTCACTACGTTCAGCATGACAATTAATATTTAAATAACATTTTGTATATTTAAAAACCCAATATATTCGGTGTCTACATTTAATTTATTATCCCAATCTTTTATTAAAAATTCATCTATTATTTCTAATTCAGAATGTTCTTCAATGTAAAACTCTAAGCCGCTATGTAAAATTCTATTTGTATTGATTAAGGACATTTGCTGTGATTGGGTGTGTCCATTAACAAAATCACCCATGACTTCGCTACCTTGAACTAAACGTTTAATTATAGTAGCTATAGCAAGAGGGGAATTATCGATAGTTATCCATTGTCTACCTAATTCTTCAGCTACAGCAGCAGTGGTACCGCTTCCTGCAAATGCATCTAGTACTAAATCTCCTGTGTTTGATGAAGCAAGAATTATTCTTTTAAGCAAATCTGGATTTTTCTCGGTAGGATAACCTGTAATTTTGATATTTTGGTTGTGAGCGTCTTTATAGTCTAGCCAAATGTCTTGCACCCCTATACCTTGACTATTGTCTAAATAAACTTTTCGTCTTGGGTTTCCTGTAGGAGACCAATATATTTCTCCTCTCGCATCCATTTCGTCTAATGTTTTAGGAGTATATTGCCAATGTTTTCCAGGAGGGGGTAACATTCCTCTCCAAGGTTGACCTGTTGAACCTTTTCTAGTTCCAGGTGCATGAATCGGAACTTTTTTATACAGTCTTCCTGTTCCTTCTTCTACATATTGATACTCTTTTTTTATTGCTGCTTCTGTCCATGCTTCAAACGGCTGGTTCCATGTGTATTTGTCGGTCTTTGTATAAAATAATATGTAATCAGCAACATTTCCGTACTGCTTACGTGTGTAGTTTTTGGGATTACATTTTTTCCTTGTTATCCAGTTACGGAAATTTCTGGCGCCAAATATTTCGTCCATGATAATTTTTACTGGAAAAGCCATGTTCTCGTCTAGGTGGACATATATGGCGCCTTGCTCAGATAAAAGTTCTTTTAGTAATATTAGTCTTTGACGCAAAAATTCTAAATATACCGCTCCTTCCATGCAGTCGTGGTAAGCATGGTCGCTTTTACGAGATTCAAAGCTGCTTCCTGTTGCGTAGGGAGGGTCTATATAGATTAATCCAACTTTTCCTGCAATAGCTTTGTCGTTCAATAAGAAACTCAATACTCTTAAGTTTTCACCATAGATTAATTTATTTTTCAGGCTATGCTCTACGGTAACAACACGTTTTAATTTAGCTGGTTTGCTGGTTAATATGTGTTCTGTTGGAGTTTTACCATCGTAATTTAACTGAAAAGATATATTTTTATTTATGAAGTTACTTGTATTACCGTTTTTGCTAGGTATACCTGTTGCCATGTAAAGTGTTTAGTTATATTGGTACTTTTGTATATATTACTTGATCAATCAATTTTGGTGAAGTATTGTATATTAAAGTTTAAGTTCCAATAATTCTTGTGCTGGAAAGAAGATTTAACCACGGTTTACCTTTATATATATAATATACTTATACATTTGCTATTTATTTAATGTAAGTATGACTCCTCAACAGTTAGAAGAAGACTCTCAAAAATTAGAAACGCGAGTTGCAACATTGGAGAAAGAGCTAGCACAGATTAAACAGATGCTAACCAAACGTCCCGAAAGCAAAGAACCTTGGTGGTTAAAAATTGCTGGTAGCTTTGAAAATGATCCTGACTTTGATGAAGCAGTGCGTTTAGGACAAGAATGGCGCAAGTCAGCCCAATAGATGTCTAAAATTTAACAATGTATATTCTTGATACTGATCATCTTAGTTTAATTCAACGTAATGGACAGGAAGGAAAGCGAATCCTGACGAGGCTAGCAGCAACTGAAGAAGTTGAAATTGCGGTTACAGTTATTACATATGAAGAGCAAGTCAAAGGTAGACTTGCTCTCTTGTCAAAAGCAAAAACGCTTGAGAAGCAAGTTTCTGCTTATCGAGGATTAGAACAACTAGCAGTGGATTATCGCCTAATAACGATTGTTTCTTTTAGTGAAGCAGCCGCTTTGGAGCATCAACGTTTAAGAAACGCATATCCTCGTCTGGGGAATATGGATTTAAAAATTGCGGCTATTGTACTAACCAATAAAGCAATTTTGCTTACTCGTAACGAATCAGATTTTAGACAAATAGCAGGTTTGCGAACAGAGGATTGGTCAAAAGCATAAAATTAGCAAAGATTTTAAATTTCTATGAAGCAAATATCTATATCCTGAAAACATTAGGTTGCTTATATTACCATTTTTGCTAGGTATTCCTGTTGCCATGTTGAGTATTGAGTAGTTTTATTGGTATTTTTGTATATATTACTTCACTAATTAAAAAAGTTGAGCGTTTCGTCTGGTTGATGGTGCCTGACTGCATTTGAATTTTTCGTTTCTCTCATAGCGTTTTTTGTGCAGTCACACACCCTACCAAACTCAATTAAAGAGGTGCCTGCGAATTTCGCGCTCTCGAATATATTTTTTTTTGAGTCTTCTTTAGAAGACTTATCCTAGGGTGTTTACTTTGTGTATAAGCCCCAAAAAAAAGTTCATGCAGTTTTTGTGTCTCGTGGCGCCAGTTTAAAAAGCTTTTATAATCAGGATTTTGAGCGTTACGACCAAACACAAAATATCAAGGGAGCGATTATACCTAAAATTGTGATGTTGGGTTCCGCGCCAAGCGCGGAACCCAACCTACATACTATATCCTGTGGCTTTTTCTATGTAGTCGATGACTTTTTGGTATGATTCGGGATTGCTGACGGGGTTGATGATGATGGGGATTGTACTATCGGGTAGCCAAAAGGTTATTCTACCATTGGGTTCGCGGCAAAATGAACTGATACATTTTAGGTTGATTATGTACTCGTTTCTTTCGTATATTATTTTTACCCAATATGTATTTTCAGGCAATTGTGTAACTTTTTCGGTGTAGTCAAGAATTTTTTGGTAGTCTTTTGGGTTACTTTGTGGGTTTATCACAATTGGAATGGCGTTATCTGGTAGCCAAAATGTTACTCTACTATTCGGTTCGCGGCAAAAGGCACTGACGCACTCAAAGTCTACTATGTACTCGTTGCGGTCAAAAAGTACTTTTTCCCAGTGCGCCACGATTTTCTCCCATTAATAGTAAAAAGTGCTGAGTGCTGAGTGCTGAGTGCTGAGTAAATAGTTAGGAGTTAGGAGTTGGGAGTTAGGAGTTGGGAGTTAGGAGTTAGGAGTTGAGGCAAGAAGATAAAGTTACTAAATTATTTTTCTTATCACTCAGCACTTATTACTCAGCACTCAGCACTTATTACTCAGCACTCAGCACTTATTACTCAGCACTCATTACTCAGCACTCAATACTTTATAACACTTCTGCTGGCGCCGGGAAGTTGATTGTGGGGTGGGAGTGTCTAATTGCTGCTTCGAGGAATCCTTCAAATAATGGATGTGGTTTACTTGGGCTTGATTGAAATTCTGGGTGGAACTGAGATGCTATGAAGTACGGATGTTCAGGATATTCAATCATTTCAACTAGGCGCCCATCGGGAGATGTGCCACTAATTACATAGCCAGAGTCCACAAATAAACTGCGGTAAGCGTTGTTGAATTCGTAGCGGTGACGGTGACGCTCGTATACAACTTCTTCTTGATACTGTTTGAAGGCACGTGTGTTTGGTAGAACGCGACAAGGATATAAACCTAAACGCATTGTTCCCCCTAAGTCCACTACATCTAGTTGTTCAGGTAGCAAGTTAATTACCGGATGAGATGCATCAGGTGCGAATTCCGCGCTGTTGGCATCTATTAAACCTGCTACATTTCTTGCCCACTCAATCACGGCACATTGCATTCCCAAACATAATCCTAAGAAGGGGATTTCATGTTCACGCGCGTATTTAATTGCGGCTATTTTTCCATCTACACCTCTAGTCCCAAATCCGCCTGGTACTATTATACCATCTACTCCTTCGAGGTAGTTTTCAACTGATTCGGTTTCGAGTTTTTCGGAGTTTACCCAGCGCAGTCGTAATTCTCCATGAGTTGCTATTGCCGCATGACGAACGGCTTCTACAACTGATAGATATGCATCACTTAAACGTACATATTTACCAACTATGGCAATTTCTACTTGGTATTTGGGGCTGTACAGTCTTTCTACTAAGGTTTGCCATTGTCGCAAATCTGGTTTGCGTTGTTCCATTTGTAGAAGCTCTAAGCTTTGATTTGCTAATCCTTCTCGCTCTAACATGAGTGGTACTTCGTAAATGCTGTTGGCATCTTGGGAAGTAACTACGCACTCAACGGGTACATCACAAAATTCTGAAAGCTTTTCTTTAATGCCTGGGGGTATTGGTCTATCGCTTCGACACACTAATATATCTGGTTGAATGCCTATCGAACGCAATTCTTTAACTGAGTGCTGGGTTGGCTTCGTTTTCATTTCGCCTGCTGATGCTATCCACGGTACCAATGTTACGTGCATGTAAATCACGTTTTGGCGCCCGACTTCTTTGCGAAACTGGCGGATGGCCTCCAAAAATGGCAGCGACTCTATATCACCAACTGTGCCGCCTATTTCTGTAATTACTACATCAGGATTTGTATCTTGGGCGACACGCTTAATTCGGTCTTTAATTTCGTTGGTGATGTGGGGTATAACTTGGACGGTACCTCCATTATAGTCTCCGCGACGTTCGCGGTTAATGACCGATTGGTATACCGCACCGGTTGTCACGCTGTTAAGTCGAGACATTGGCGTATCAGTAAAGCGTTCGTAGTGCCCTAGGTCTAAATCGGTTTCCGCTCCATCTTTGGTGACAAACACTTCACCATGCTGAAATGGACTCATGGTACCTGGGTCTACATTTATATAAGGGTCGAGTTTTAGAATCGAAACCGAATATTCGCGGGATTTGAGCAGGCGCCCCAAAGAAGCTGCTACAATTCCTTTACCGATACTAGACACAACCCCACCAGTCACAAATACAAACTTAGTCATACATCAATTATCAAATTTTTATACTTCTGTAAAAGACACCCCGTCATTGTGCCACAGTAAATGTTATGTTCTTATTTATTTAGTGGCGTGAAACCCGTTTTAGGATTATTCTTAATCAGTTCAATACTCACCCCCTATAGCGTTTTGGCTAGTACACAATCCCTTAAGGTTGTTTACCCCCGAACCAATCACAAAACAAGTGCCGATAGAATCTTCTTCATTGGCACGGCGCCGTCAACCGGACAAGTTTTCATTAATGGTAAGCTAATCAAAAGAAGTCAGAGTGGTCATTTTGCACCAAGCTTACCGCTCTCGATTGGGGAAAATAACTTTACAATTCGTTACCAAAATCAAGAATTGTTGATAAAAGTAACGCGGTTGAGTTTACAACCCGAAATCCCCACTGGAGCTGCTTTTGCTCCAAATTCTCTCACACCAGCAGTTGATATTGCTCGATTACCAGGAGAGACTGTATGTTTTAGTGCCGTTGCACCTCCTGCTTCCAAAGTAAGAGTCAAACTTGGTTTACAAACAATTTCTCTTTTACCTCAACCACAAATTGCACAGCTTCCAGATAATAAAGCAGCTTTAACAGGAAGGAACCAACCTATTGCGAGTCCGAGCATTAGTAAATATGAAGGTTGTACCACTGTTGGGCTTAATCAACTACGAGACAATAACACCATTAAAAGTACAGTTAATCCAGATACTCCCACTTTGATTGAGTTAGGTAAACCGGAATTCCAACTAACCGTCAATGGTAAGACTATTACCCAAACTGGTACTGGTAAAATTACCGTACTACCTCAAGCCCAATTACAAGTAGCTGAAGTTACATCCGACGCAGGTGTCGCAAGAACTGGATCTAGTACAGACTTTTCTCGGTTAACACCTTTACCAAAAGGTACAAGGGCATCTATTACCGGAAGAGACGGTGATTGGTTACGCTTAGATTACGGTGCCTGGATTAATAGTAAAGAGACTCGTATTATACCAGGTAGTGTAGCACCGCGCACAATTATTCGCAGTGTTGGCTATCGGAATTTACAGGGCAAAACTGAGATAGTTTTTCCTCTACAGGTACCTGTTCCTGTTAGTGTCCAGCAAGGTGACAAGTCTCTAACTTTGACTCTTTATAACACCACTGCACAAACCGATACGTTCCGCACTGACAATAACCCAATTATTTCACGTCTCGATTGGCAACAAGTTAACCCAAATCAAGTACAATACACTTTTAATCTCAAGACAAATCAACAGTGGGGTTACAAACTTCGCTATGAAGGCACTAGCTTAGTTTTAACAATGCGTCACCCCCCCACTAAAACTGGACGTAAACCATTATCTGGTGTCAAAGTACTACTCGACCCAGGACACGGTGGTGCTGAATCTGGCGCCACTGGTCCCGAAGGTACTTTAGAAAAAGATGTTAATTTGGTTATTTCTAGGTTAATACGCGACGACTTAATCAAACGTGGTGCCACTGTAGTCATGACACGCAACTCAGATGTAGAACTCTCACTGGTTGACCGTCAAAAAATTATTGACGCCGAAGAACCTACAATCGCTTTATCTGTTCACCATAACTCGCTACCCGATAATGGTGATGCCGAAAATATTAAGGGATTTGGTACGTTTTGGTACAATACGCAAGCATACGACTTAGCTTTATTTTTACATAACTATGTAGTAGAAAAAATTAGGCGCCCTTCGTATGGAGTATTTTGGAATAACTTAGCGCTAACACGTCCCGCGAGTTCTCCATCTGTACTACTAGAACTAGGCTTTATGAGTAATCCTAATGAAATAGAACTAATTACCGACCCTGAAGACCAAAGGAAGATGGCACGCACTATTTCTAATGGTATCGCCGAGTGGTTTAAGGAAAATAGCAAATAACACTTAGGAAATAAGAAACTGGGGTTCTTATTTCCTAATCTTTGTATTCCTAAGCACACAAACGCGGAAAGTTTTTTAAGATAAGCATAACTAATTTAAAAGTTTGACAAAGCGTATATTAAAACAGCTTTATATTATTCTTATTTTAAGTGAATTCCCTCATTGACAAGGGTTAGAGGTTATGCATGGTCGATTCATCGCTGATATGTTCATGTATTTTAATTAATTAAACAGAGTTAGTATATTAAAAATATGGCAATAGTGAGATACTTATTTATCAGTAGATGTTCTCTTCATATCGGCGGAGATTGCGTAAGTATTTAACTGTAACGTTTGTAAGTTTTTATCCGTTACGAATGTTACATTTTCGTGAAGTTGTGATTAAATGTTATTACAAAAATATTTTTGGGCATAATGAAACATTTGACTATATAGTAGTCTTTGCTACATAATCATTTGTACTCAAATATACAAGCTGAAGTGCATTTACCTTAGTGAATGTACTAAATTCTGATGACTCGATAGCATGTGCAATTTTTTTGTATACATATTCAACGTTTGTACGTACTAAAACGATAGTTATTTAATAATGTAGTAAGAGGAAAACCCAATGTCTAATTCATTACGGATCCAACTCAAAGAATACTACCAAAGTTTGTCGCGATCAACAGAATTACCAACTACCCAGTCTAACCCCATATCATCTTCTCCAACTCCGTTAAGTGCTTCTTCTAGTTCAAGTTCTGCTGTTGCTGCGGATGTTAGCGGGGGATTAGGAAATATTTCTGGCAACATTAATTACAGAGGTACTACTCCGCAAGTTGTTGACTCAGATTTAACTATCACAAATGTTGGTACGCTCAATGGCGCACGGGTGTTAATTGGTAACTTTGATGCTAGTAAAGACCGCTTAGGTATTGATGGAGCTACAAGTGGTAGCCAAGATGGAATTAACTGGAACTACGACCAAGCAAGAGGTGTGCTGACTTTAGATTCAGCGACTGCCCTTAGTTCTGATGTTTACCAAGGTTTATTGCGTCGAGTTACGTATGCTAATACTGATGCTAGCAACCCAGGAGCAGCGCGCAATATTCAGTTCTCTTTAGGTAATTTGCTTGCAAATCCAGAAAATGGGCATTTTTATGAGTTTGTAACTAATGAAGGCATTTCTTGGACTGATGCCAGGACTGCTGCTGATGGTCGTCCTACCTATTTAGGAAAGCGAGGGTATTTAGCGACAATCACCACTCAAGCTGAACAGGATTTTATTCAAAGTCGAGTTAGTGGTAATGGTTGGATAGGCGCCAGTGATGAGGCAGTAGAAGGAGACTGGAGATGGCTAACTGGGCCTGAAGGTTTAGCAGCAAACGACAACGGTGGTACTGGACAACTATATTGGCGAGGAAATAGTACAGGTGCTGCAATTAATGGACGCTATAATAACTGGGATTTACAAAGGAATGAACCGAACAACACTACTACTAACGGTGAAGATTATGCCCACATCGTTGGAAATGCGAATGCTGGAAATATAGGTAAGTGGAATGACCTTCCTGACCAGCAAGATTACACTAACATTGGTGCTTACAGACCCCAAGGTTATGTCGTTGAATACGGTGGTTTACCAACAGATTCTTCGCCAACTGTTAGTGCTAGCGTTACACTTAACTTTACTGGCGCCGTTGGTAACGCTGGGACTCCCGCTGTTGGTGCCTCATCAAGAGTTCCTAATTTTGGTGGTACTGCCGATGCCAATGGCTTTAATAGACCTGAAATTCTATGGCGCAATTATGGGAATGGACTCGACAGTGGTCAAAATGCTGTTTGGAGTATTAATTACGACACAGCGAACCCAACTAACCCCTTTAGCTTAGATACAGACTCAAGACTAACTAAGTGGATTCGAGAAATAAGAGACACTGATTGGGAAATTGAAGGTTTGTATGACGTAGATAACAACGGTATTACTGATATTTTCTGGCGCAATTATGGGAATGGACCTGACAGTGGTAAAAATGCTGTTTGGTTTATGACATTTGATGCTAACACTGGTATTAATGTTGATGTATCTAGTACAGCTAGAACTCAGACTCTTCGTCCTGTTGAAGATACAAGCTGGGAAATGGAAGGGGTGACAAACTTTGGTGGCAGCAGTGGACCTCAGATTCTTTGGCGCAATTACAGAACTGGTGATATAGCTATATGGGCATATAACTATGACTCTAACGTTGCTGGAACTGGCGCCCTTACTCTTGACCTCAGCAGAAGTAGAACTCTCGCTCGGAACGTACCTACTGAGTGGTTTATCGAAGGCTGGGCTGACTTTAATAATGACGCTATTCCCGATATTCTCTGGCGTAATTATAGAACTGGCGAAAATGCTATCTGGAAATTAAATAATACTACTACTGGTAACAATCCTTACTTTAATGACGCTGATGGGTACGTTATTACTCCTATCGTTGACACTCAGTGGGAAGTTGCAGATGTAATTGACTTTGATACAGATGGTGTTGCTGATATTCTCTGGCGCAATTACAGCACTGGCGGAATTGGTATTTGGGGAATGCAAAATAGCGGTGACTATGACCCAGCCAAGACAAACGCCATTACTACTCCTCCTGTCACAGATACCCAGTGGCGCATTGATGGAACTGCCGACTTTACAGGAGATGGTGTACCTGACTGGGTATGGCGCAACTACCGTACTGGTGAAACTAACATGTGGGCGATGAAGCGTGATGCAAGCAACGGCAACCGCTATGCTTTCGATGCTGGTTCTGTTATTTTCAGAGTTCAGGATGTAACTTGGGAAATTGAAGGCCCTAGCCCATCACGTGACATAGTGTAAAATTACTATCAAATCTGTAGTTATTAGATGATTATGCAGAGGCGCCTCACTAAGGTGTCTCTGCATACCCTATATCTTTATATTTAAATGTCTCCTGTAACACTTTATTAATTCTTTTTAATTTTGCTTAATCACATTGATTTTTATTTGTGTATTGAAACAATTTTTTCCTAGAACTTCAGGGAAAAAACGGTTGCTTTACAATTTCTTTATAAAAACTTTTTTCTTTCTACACATTAGCTTTACACTAACTATTTAAATTCGAGCAAAATAAAAGATATATTAAAGCTTGACAATTCGCAAACTCCGGCAGTCATTGTCAATTGCGATACCATAGCAGATATCAATGCTGCCTTCCTTGAGATGCATGTAAGCTTTATATGTTTATTTTAGGATGAAATCTATTTTGTTTAATTTAAAATTGCTCAGTAGGAATGAATTTTACTTACAAATTCTGCTAGTTGAGGCACTGCTAGAATAAGTATGTAACATTTAAGCCGAGATAGTTAAAAAATTCTACCTATTGATTGAAGCGCTAGTAGAGCTAAACAAAGTTAAATAGGACGTGAGAATAAATACTTAATAGTTAAATCGCTATTAAGCTATGTTTTTTTGTTTGATTTGATTAACATCAGGAGGGGCATCGAGTTAAATAAGTTTTGGCTGAATTTTAATTAACATAAGTTTCGTGTTCCGATTCGACAAGTGGCTAGGCAGAATGATGAGCAAATACGTAAACATTAAATATCACTTGTTTTGAGAGTGGTGATGAGGCAAATAAACTTACTGAATGTGAAAATTCATAACATTACAATGGTGGAGCTTTTAGAAAAGCTTTATCACGGTGGGGTTGTATTTACTCCCAACGTTGACCATGTTATGAAATTGCAGAAAAATTACGAGTTTTATGATGTGTATCAGGAGGCTGACTACCGAGTTTGCGATAGTAAAGTTTTGATGTATGTGTCAAATTTTCTTGGAACCCCAATTCAAGAAAAAATCTCTGGTTCAGATTTGTTTCCAGCATTTTACGATTACTATCGTGACGACGAGAATATTAAGATTTTTTTGCTGGGGTCTGAACCAGCGGTTGTTAAAAAAGCTCAAATGAGCATAAATTCCAAAGTTGGAAGAAACATTATTGTTGCCGCTCATTCTCCATCATATGGGTTTGAAACTAACGAGCAAGAGTGTCAAGAAATTGTTGATTTGATTAATGTTTCTGGTGCGACTGTGTTAGCAATTGGTGTTGGCGCCCCAAAGCAAGAAATGTGGATTGCAAAATATCGAGACGCATTAAAAAATGTCAAGATATTTTTGGCAATAGGAGCAACAATTAACTTTGAGGCTGGAGATATTCAACGTTCACCAAAATGGATGAGCGAAGTAGGTTTGGAATGGTTATATCGTTTAACTTCAGAACCAAAAAGACTTTGGAAACGTTATATGTTAAGCGCTTTCCCATTCTTTTGGCTGATTTTGAAACAGCGGATTCATCTATACAAAAATCCTTGGTCAAAACTTGAGGCGCCATTAGAAAAGCCACCAGAAAAAATGACACAAAAAGCATTAGCATCGGCAGTTAGGAGTAATACCATCTAATAAATTACGAACAAAACAAACAATGCATGTGCATCGAATTCAACCAATCTTTACTAGATAAATAACCTGTATGGAGCAGCAACACAACCGTTCCGAAGACATTGATATTCGCAGCTACTGGCTAGTTTTAAAACGACGCTGGCTAGTTGCTTCAGGGATTTTGTTTACATCAATAGCATTATCAGGGTTTGCGATTTCGTTGCAACGTCCTACTTATCAAGCTTCTGGAAAACTACTGTTTCAGGCAAACCGTGCTTCGCTGCTAACAGGAGTAGGAGAGAAAGTTGGAGATTTAGAAAGTGTAAGACGCGAAGCAAATCCTCTTTCGACCCAAGCTGAAATTTTGCAGTCACGTCCAATTATAGAAGAAGTCATTGAAAAGCTTGACTTGCGAGATAAAAATGGTGAACTTGTAAAACCTGAGTCTATCAACATTAAAATTGAACCAATTCCTGGTACTGATGTTTTAAACGTGGCGCATATATCTGGCGAATCGAAAAAAGCTGCGGACGTTGTAAATCAAATTATGCGGTCATATGTAAATAGTAATATTCAAAATAATCGCCAGGAGACAATTGCTGCGCGCAAGTTTATTGAGGGTCAACTGCCACGCGCAGAAGGTGAATTAAATAGAGCAACTGAACAATTACGCTCGTTTAAGGCAGCAAATCAAGTTATTAATTTAGAGCAAGAAACAGAGGAAACCGTCAAAAGTATTGGTGAGCTTGATAAGCAACTCAACGAAGTCAAAGGACAACTAGCAGAAGTTACATCACAGCAGGCAGAACTTCGTTCTCAAATTAAAATACCCAGTTCAGAAGCAGTAGATAGAACATCGCTGTCGCTAATACCTGGTGTGCAAGAAGCATTGGGTGAACTACAAAAAGTGCAAAGTCAAATAGCTACACAACAAGCGCTTTATACCAGTGACAACCCGATAATGATTACTTTAAGGGAAAAAGAAGCATCCTTAAATAAATTATTACAACAGCGTGCTAGTCAGTCTTTAGGTACGAACGTTAAAGTTTCACCAGACAAGTTACAGTTAGGTCAACTCAAAGAACAGTTAGTTGGAGAGTCAGTGAGACTGCAAGCGCAGCGCTTAGGTTTGGAGAGTAAAGTCCAAACTCTCTCAGGTCTCCACCAGCAGTTCAAACAACGCGCGCAGGTTTTGCCGAATTTAGAAAAGAAACAAGGTGACTTAGAACGGCGCGTAATGGTGGCTCAAAAGACCTATGAAACTTTACTTGGTCGTCTTCAAGAAATTCGCGTTGCTGAGAACCAAACTATTGGTAGCGCGCGCATCGTCCAAAATGCGGTTGTCTCGCCAAACCCAGCGCGAATGAGAATGATGCTGCTTTTAGGGGCAGGGGGAATTTTTATTGGCGCCTTATTGGGAGTTGCTGCTGCGTTCTTAGTTGATGTCATTGATAAATCAATCAAAACTGTTAAAGAAGCTCAGGATGTATTTGGTTATACATTGCTTGGTTTAATTCCCAAATTTGATACCAATAGTGCTTCTATTGAGCAAACAATGGAAGGCGCCTCACCAAGGGTAGTTGTAGGAACTTTGCCACGCTCAGTAATTCACGAAGCGTATCAAATGCTACAAGCGAACTTAAAATTTATTAGTCATAAAACAGTTCGCACTATTGTAGTTACTAGTTCAGTTCCAGGTGAAGGAAAATCTGAGGTGAGCGCGAATTTAGCCGCTGTAATTGCACAAGCGGGTAAACGTGTCTTACTTGTAGATTCTGACATGCGTAATCCTTCGCAACATCATTTGTGGGGAGTGATGAATTTAACGGGGTTGAGCAATGTGATAGTCGGACAAGACCGTATTCGCAACTGTATTCAAACCGTAACACGAAATATATCAGTATTAACGGCTGGGGTAATACCACCAAATCCTCAAGCTCTATTAGACTCTGATGGCATGAGCGCTTTGATTCAAGCTTTATCACAACACTATGACTATATAATCTTTGATACTCCACCTTTAGCTGGAACTGCGGATGCAGCAGTTTTGGGTAAAATGGCAGATGGTGTTTTGGTTGTAGTTCGTCCTGGTGTCGCTGACTTGAAGAGCGCACTTGCAGCTAAAACTTTGCTCATGCGTTCAGAAGCTAACGTTTTAGGTATGGTCGCTAATGGTGTCAATATCAAACATGAGCCTGATAGATATTTCTATTACAACAGTACCCGTGATACTAATAATAGTTCGCTTGTAGTTCAGGCATCTGATAGTAAGTAGTACCAAAATATAGGCGCCTATATGGATAATACGGTTAGCACAGAATTAGGTTTTTGGGAGCAAATAAAAGAAGATTGGAAGTCACACGGGTGCGACTGGACACTTCCTGGTTTTCGTGCAGTGGCAGTACATCGATTTGGTGTATGGCGTATGACAGTACAACCAAAGCTTTTACGCGCTCCTTTAAGTATTCTCTACCGAATGTTATTCCGTAAAATTCGCAACGGTTATGGTATTGAACTACCTTACACTGTTAACCTTGGGCGCCGTGTAGTTATTGAACACCAAGGAGGTATTGTAATTCACGGTTACAGCACAATTGGTGACGACTGCATTATTCGTCAAGGTGTAACTTTAGGAAATCGTTATCTCAACCGTCCGTTAGATGCACCTTGTTTAGGCAAGCGCGTTAATGTTGGTGCTGGCGCCAAAATTTTTGGTGATGTCACCATTGGTGATAATGTCAATATTGGCGCTAATGCAGTAGTACTAAGCGATATTCCTTCAGAGTCAACTGCTGTAGGTATTCCCGCAAAAGTTATTCAGAAATCACTCGTCAATTAGAAACCGGGTTCCTTACCACAAGTTAAAATTTTTACCCAAGTTTTTCACAGGAACCCGGTTTCTTGGATAAACATTAGGAAATTCTCTAACATGTATACAAATCAGTTAGTGCATCTATCAATAGAAATAATTCTGCTGATAAGTGCCCTTTTTTTGCTTGTTCTGTGTTCTGTTTTACTAATTGAATGTATCGCTGCTCTGTTTCCACTCACTCCCACCACTTCAAAAATTCAGACTAATAAGGTGGCAGTCTTAATTCCTGCTCATAATGAAGAAGCTGTAATTTCAAATACATTAAAAAGCTTAAAATCTACGTCATTACCACATCATAAAATTGTAGTAGTTGCTGATAACTGTACAGACGCAACTGCTGAAATCGCGTCACGTGCAGGAGTTACAGTCATAGAAAGACAAGATGAGAACAAGAAAGGTAAAGGATACGCTTTAGACTACGGGTTAAAATTTCTAGAGAATAACCCACCTGAAGTTGTTGTATTTATCGACGCTGATTGTGTAGTTCAAAGAAATACAATAACGCTGTTGACCGAGAAAGCTAATAGTACAGGTAGACCAGCACAAGCAGTCTACTTGATGTCAAAACCTAATCAACCGACTCCTAAAGATTCAATATCAGTCTTTGCATTCAAAGTCAAAAACCTTGTGCGTTCACGTGGTTTAGTACGCATGGGTTTACCCTGTTTGCTGGCAGGTACTGGAATGGCATTTCCTTGGTCAGTTATTCGCTCGGTTGACCTGGCAAATTCTGAAATTGTCGAAGATATGAAACTCGGATTAGATTTAACTATTGCTGGATATCCACCAATTTTTTGTCCACAAGCAAGCGTAAATAGTAGTCTACCTCAGAACACGAAAGCAGCAAAAAGTCAACGTACTCGTTGGGAACATGGTCATATTCAAACTTTGCTTACTTATGTACCTAAGTTAATTACTAATGGAGTACGTCAAAGAAGATTAGACTTGTTTTTCAGCGCACTTGATTTGTGTATTCCACCCCTATCGTTATTTGTCGCAATGTGGTTTGCGGTGATGTGTACTTCACTTCTATTCGCATTTTTGATATCAATATGGATACCTGTTTGGATTACTGCTCTTGCAGGAACATTTATTTTGACGGCAATATTAATAGCTTGGTCAAACTTCGCGCGTTCTGACTTACCGTTGTTAGAACTGTTTGCTATACCGTTTTACATCCTCTGGAAAATTCCTTTGTACTTCAAATTCTTAGTTCAACCCCAAAAAACATGGGTTCGTACTGAACGAGACTAGTGGCAACGGATGTAACGGATGAGTGTTCCCCACTGTATTATTTGTATACTGTGGGGATTTTATGTATAACTTATATTTAGATGTATTTAAATGCAAATGGAAGCTAATAAACGCTTGTTAATAGTTCAGTATGCGGGTGACTACCGTGAAACCTTTAAGCAAGTTCGAGAAAATGGTATAGAAACATACCACGCGCAAAAGTATGTGATTGATTCGATAAACGATATCAGTCAAGAAATTGAAGAAGCTATTTTAATGTGTTGCCAAACTACAGAAAAATATAACACGCTTTTGCAACCTGGAATACGCGCGGTAGGCGCCGCAGTTGACCCATTTAAGCAAAGTCAAGAAATTTGTCAAATTATCGCTGAATTAAACCCCACGCACTTAGTCGTTCACTCACCAATTCCAGCTATATTTAGTTGGGCGATTAAAAAGCGCGTTAAAACTATGGCATTGCTCGCTGATTCATTTTTACACCGAGGATTACGAAATCGTATCAAAAACTCTCTTCTGGCTGCAAAATTAAATAACCCTCATATTGAGTGGGTGGCAAATCATGGTGTAAATTCTTGCCTTTCGCTTCAAAATATCGGTGTTAACCCAAATAAAATTATTCCTTGGGACTGGCCGCACTTCAAAACCCCCGACGAGTTTACACCAAAAACATTACCATCTACTGATGTTTGGAATCTAGTTTATGTTGGTGCTGTGGTTCCTAGTAAAGGTGTTGGAGAAATTTTTGAAGCATTGGCTATTTTACGTGAGCAAAATATCACAGCCAAGTTACACATAGCAGGTAAAGGCGATATTGATTATTTTATTAATAAATCTCAAGAATTAGGCATACAGGATAATATTAATTTTTTAGGTTTGGTTCCTCACAACGAAGTAATTGATTTAATGCGACAAGCGCACTTAGTAATAGTACCTAGTTGGCATGAATATCCAGAAGGATTACCATTAACAATATACGAAGCCTTGTGCGCGCGTACTCCTATTGTCGCTTCAGACCATCCCATGTTTAGAAGAAATTTAGAAGATGGCATTAGTGCAGTTATATTTCCAGCGCGCGATTCCAAGATGTTAGCAAATTCTATACATAAGCTCATATCAAATCCAGAACTTTATTACAGTGTCAGTTTCGCTTCGCTCAAATCATGGAAACAATTACAGTTGCCAGTTAAATGGGCTAAATTAATTTATACATGGCTTAACAATTCGCAACATGATAGAAACTGGCTGTATGAAAACAATTTAACTTCTGGACGGTATAAATACTGATTAAAACAGAGCAATAAAATGCACTATTAATTCCGAAATAAACGTTTTATTATAATCGAATATAGTAAAAGTTATTGAAAAAATAAATTTTTTCTAAGTATTAACGCTAGCTTAAATAAAGCTAAAATAATATCATTTCGTATTAAGCACTTTTATGCTTACTGTGAACATTTGTCCTGTATCTGAGTATTATTACGGTTAAATCACCATAAAAACCGTGTAATTACTCACATACAAATATCGCGGTGCGTCCGAATGAAAAAAACATCAAAACAGCTCCGAGTCTTATATGCAGTCGGACCAGAAGATGTGATTGCAGCATATAAGCATTGGAAACACGGAACAGAATCACCTTTACAAGTATCAATTCCTTATTCAAGTCAGTTTTACGAAGTTTGTCAAAGTTTAAACATTCAAGGCTATGTAATTGCACAGTCTGCAATTAAACAAGTCGTCAAAGATGACAAGTTCGTAATCAAACGTCTACCAATTCTAGTCAATCGCGCTCATGGTATTTTTTACCACATTCATCATATTTGGAATGGACTGTATTTACTTGTTTGTGCGGTAAAGTTCAGAGCATCGGTATGTATTGCATCTAGTGGAACTACGCACTGGTTTATGTGGCGCCTATTTTCTTTGTTGAGAATCAAGGTAATTCCATCAGTACATTGTGTATTATGGCGCCATTTCGGACATCAAACTCTAGGTGAAAAACTAACTCTCAAATTAGGCGCCAGCTTATTTAGTTCAAATTGTACGGCAACTTTAGCGGTATCAAATCAAATCACAAAGCAAATCGCACAACTAACTCAAAATCATCACCAACCAGTTCACGAGTTTACACCTACCTACTGTCGTCAAGACTTTGCTCATATTAACAAGGCAAATTTAAACGCATCTATATTCCGTGTCTTATATGCAGGACGAATAGAACATGACAAAGGTGTATTTGATTTACTCCAAATTGCCAAACGATTTCAAAGTGAAGGTTTACGAAATATTGTTTTCGATATTTGTGGTGAAGGTTCAGCATTTGATGAACTGTGTCAAGAAGTTACAGACTCTCGGTTAGAAGCAAATTATCAATGTCACGGTCACTGTACAAAACCCAAGATGCATTCTATATTCAGTGACTCACACGTCGTAATAGTACCAACACAAACTCAATTTGTTGAAGGTTTTAATAGAGTTGTAGCAGAAAGCATTTTAGCTGGTCGTCCAGTCGTCACATCCGCAGTATGTCCTGCTATATCCTACGTGCGTTCTGCTGTAATTGAAGTACCTCCAAACGACATCACAGCATACGGTGATGCTTTGATTGATTTATACAAAAATCATTTACTATACGAACAAAAGCGTCTTGCTTGTCTGAAACTACAAGAACAGTTTTATGATGTGAATAGAAGTTGGGGCGCCAAGCTAAAATCTATATTGATAGATATTTAAGCTACAAATGCAAGAACTTGATTTTTGCTTAATTACTCCTAGTTATGCACCAGACTATCATCGATGTCAGCTGCTGGCTTGGAGTATAGAAGCATTCGCACCCGAAAAGGCAAAGCATTATATAATTGTGCCAAAGCGCGATTTACCTCTTTTTCGTCAAATCAAATATAGAAACACTCGAATAATTACTCTTGAATCAATCTTACCTACTTGGGTTCAATTACCCTTTATCAATAATTGTTGGTTTAATATCAAGCATTTACTTGTGCGAGGATGGATAATTCAGCAAATTATCAAACTTGCAGCAGCAGAATTTCTTAGCGAACAGGTATTTGTATTAGTAGATTCTGATGTTGCTTTTATTCGTCCTTTTGATTGGAACTTTTTTATTCGTGATAGTTTAGTGCGCTTGTACCGTATTCCTGGAAATCTTTCTCCACAGGCGCCGATTGGTGAAAAATGGAATTATAATGCTCGTCGTTTACTTAATTTACCAAGTGGTGATATTCCTGTCACTGGTTATATAAGTCAAATCATGACATGGCGAAGCGATAATTTAAAACAACTTTATAAATATATCGAAAAGGTATCAGGACGTAAATGGATTGAAACTGTTTGCAGTAATTGGAATTTATCTGAGTATGTGTTGTATGGGGTTTTTGTAGAGGAAGTACTTAAAGTATCGGGACATTATTTTGACTCAGAATGCATTTGTCATGAATATTGGTTTAATCAACAAATGTCTGATATGGATTTGGAGAACTTTTTTCAGCGTACCCCAAAAGAGCATATTGCTGTGATGATATCAGCCAAGTCAGGTATAGAAGTGCAACAATATGAGAATTTTGTCAAAAAGTTTCAGAAAATAGGGTAAAAAGATGTTCAATCCTCTTACACCCCAATCAATGCGAATTGCCTATTTAATACCTGAATTTCCGGGACAAACACACATTTGGATGTGGAGAGAAATTACCCATCTACGCGCGTGGGGAACCGAGATTGATATTTTTTCCACCAAGCATCCTTCTCCAGATGTTAAAGCTAAACACGATTTTGCCGATGCACAAGCTTACTATCTATGGAAGCAAAACATTTTCAATAATATAATTGACATTTTTATCGCTATATGCTGGGCAATAACTCGTCCGTTTAGTTTATATAAAGCAATAAAACTAGCTTTAACTATAGATGTAGAGGCGCCACGTTGGCATGTTATTGCTTTAGTGCCAATTGCTTGTATATTAGCTCGTTGTTGTGTCGCACGCGCGATAAAGCATATGCACTGTCATAGCTGTGGAAATTCCGCAATATTAGCAATAATGCTCAAACAGCTAACTGGCATTTCATACTCACTAACGCTAAACGCGAACTTGGAATGGTGGGGAGGTGGAATGAAGGAAAAATTTACGAATGCTGCTTTTATTATTGCTATAACCAAAAAGCTAGAACAAGAAGTACGACTGAATTACCCACTTCAACAAAACCAAGTACTGTTAGGACGTATTGGTGTAGACACAGAAAAATGGAATCCACAGCTTTATGAATCAAATCATAAAACTAATAATCAAACCTTTTACATTCTTACCGTTGGGCGCCTACACACAAGCAAAGGTCACGATACTCTAATTCAAGCTGTTAAATGCCTTGTAGATGCTGGTAAATTTGTTCATCTTACAATAATTGGCGCCGGTTCCGAGTTAGAGAATTTAAGAACATTGGCAGCACAGCTAGAAATATTTCATCTAATCGAGTTTACAGGAACTTTATCAGAAAACCAAATTATCCAAAAAATGTGTCAAGTAGATGCATTTGTACTTGCTAGTCATGCAGAACCATTAGGTGTAGTTTACATGGAAGCGATGGCGATGTCAGTTGCAACAATTGGCACCAATGCGGGTGGTGTTCCTGAAATAATTACTGATACTCAAGATGGGTTACTTGTGGCGCCAAGGGATGTTACAGCTTTAACACGCGCGCTAAAACTACTGATTGAAAATCCGACACTCAAAATGCAACTAGCACGTAACGGACGCGCTTCTATTATTGAGCGTTTCGACAGTAGAATTGGCGCCGCAACACTTAGAGAAAAAATTATCAATCAAATTAATACGGGTGCTTAAGTTATATTTTATATACAGCTATTAGCTTGATTACTGCTGTACCATGTAAGAAAAATTATAAAGTTTCAGTAAATATACGAGAAATGAATATAATCATAATTATTAACTCTTATATTTAAAACCAAAGTTATAAAATGTCCAAGCAACTGCGGATTTTATACGCAATTGGTACGGAAGATGTAATTGAGGCATATAAATGTTGGACTAAAGGTTGCGATGTTGGGTCACAGGTTTCGATGACCTTTTCAAGTTATTTCTATTCGGTTTGTACAGCATTAGATGCTTTTGGCTATGTGATTGGGTTGGCTAGAAAGACTGAAGTTATTAAAGACGGTCGTTTTATAATCGAAAGGCGCCGAGTTTTGTTATATGGCGCCAAAGGTGTGTTTTATCATGTCAAGCAAATTCTACAAGGAATACAGTTGCTGATTTCAGCGATTCGTTTTGGCGCCGACGTTGTAATTGCTGATAGTGGTACGACCTACTGGTTCTTATTATTACCATTATCTTTGATTGGAGTAAAAGTAATTCCATCGCTGCACTGTACTTTGTGGCGTAAGTATTCCAAACAAACCCTAGGAGAAAAAATAATTCTTTGCTTGGGTCGTAGTTTGTTTACAAGATGTCATAGTATACACGCGGTTTCCCATGATATTACTGAACAAGTTGCTGTATTAACTCAGGGAATACATCCACCAGTTTATGAATTTTTACCTGTATATAAAAGAAGTGACTTTGCTGATATTCCCCTTCCACCTACTGAACGTGTACCATTACGAATTTTATTCGCGGGTCGTGTCGAGTATGATAAAGGTGCCTTCGACTTACTACAAATAGCCAAGCGTATAGCTTCTATGGGTATCAAAGATATTGTTTTTGATATTTGTGGAGATGGTGCAGCACTACAACCTTTACAAACATCTGTGAAAACAGAAGCTGTAGAAGACTTGTTCGTATTCCACGGTTATTGTAATAAACAACAAATGCATTTCATGTTCGGCAGGTCACATGCTGTAATTGTTCCAACACGTACAGATTTTCTTGAAGGTTTTAACCGAGTTGTTGCCGAAAGTGTGTTATCAGGTCGTTTGGTAATAACGAGTGCAGTTTGTCCAGCTATATCTTACGTGCGTGAAGCTGTTATTGAAGTGCCACCAAATGATATAGAGGCATACGTAGCAGCTATACTTCAAATATACAATGACCCAATAATTTGTGAACAAAAGCGACTTGCTTGTTTCAAGTTACAGGAGCAGTTCTATGATAGTTCCAAGTGTTGGGGTACTGTATTAGAGTTGAGCTTAAATTAGTATTAATACCAATATTGTTGTGCTTAATATTACATTTTTTGAAAAAATATTTGTTGTTCTTGGGGTGCTATTTTTCTCTGGAGCTTTTTCAGAACTATTTAGAGGGGCGCCGATTACACTGCTACGGTATATTATTTGGGGTGGTGCAACTGTTTTAGTTTGCATACGTTGGCAAGATTCGTTACGAGTAATTAAATCAGATATATTTTTAGTGCTTTTAAGTGTAATCGCATTCGCATCATTTCTGTGGTCAGATTTCTTTGTTAGCAGCTTGAAAGACAGTCGTGAAATTTTGCAGATGACTTCATTTGGGTTGTATATTGCCGCGCGTTTTACTATTAGAGAACAAGTAGAAACCATTGGTGCTGCTTTTTTCATTGGCGAATTAATGAGTCTGCTTGCAGGTGTCGCAATGCCAATACTTGGTATTCATGGTAGCGACCACCCAGGCGCCTGGAAAGGGGTATACGGGTATAAAAACTTGTTAGGGGCTATTATGGTAATAAGTTCATTTACATTTTTTTTGTTACCGAATAGTAATAATAAACTACAAAAAATCTATAAATGGACTGGTTTTACGTTTGGGGTAATACTAATGTTGCTTTCAACGTCAAAAACCTCATTAGTAGTATCAGTGGTATTATTTTCGGCGTTATATTTCTACCGTTATTTTCGGTTTGTGGGTAAAACAACGGTAATATTTCTAGATTTATTCATATTAATCGTTAGTGCAGCAATAACTCTCGTTTTAAGTAACTGGACAGAGTTATTAACAGGTATTGGTAGAGACCCAACATTAACAGGAAGGACACCGATGTGGGGTATAGCACTCACGCGACTTATGGATAGACCTTTGTTAGGTTTTGGACGTGGTGCTTTTTGGGCGCCAGGTAGTCCATATGCATTAGAAGCGGGTAAAGCAGTGGCGGTTGGTTTTGTACCTCCACATGGACATAATGGATTTATAGACTTAGCACTTGATGTCGGACTAATAGGTGTGACACTATTCGCGATTAGTTTTGTAATTGCTTACTTCAGAGCCTTAAAACTAGCATATGCTACAAAGGCGCCGGAGAGAATGTGGTATTTAGCTTTTCTGATGTTTTTCTTCATGAATAACATGACCGAAAGCTTCATGCTATTCAAAACCAATATCTATTGGACACTATATCTAACAACAACCCTCTCCCTAGGAAAGAAAAACTGCTCCTCGTAATCAGCACTTTAGTGCTTAAAATCTGACTTTTTCCTCGAAATTTTGGCGCCACATAAGTAATTTACGTTTATAGTTAAGCAGTAGTTAAGCAATAGTTAAGCAATAGTTAAGCACTGAAGTGCTTATTACACGGGGGGTTTTTTGCGTGCTTGGTACAGCTATGTCCATCTGTTGGAGATGGGACGGTATCCATGTGCGCGATGATAGTCAGCGTCTCGTATTGCGAGTTTTTGATTAACTGCTCGCACTGCAAAATTGGCAATTTTACTTATAGAACTGCGCTTACACCAGTTTGAATATAATGAAGCAACTTGTGTAGATAAAACTTCATGCCAACGTAATGCAATTTGTTCTGTAGAAAATTCAAGAGCGCGTTTTTGACCGTTAATAACCATTTGTTCGTATAAACCAGGGTCATCTCGCAGGCGCCGAATTGCTGTAAGAGCTTCTTTATGTGTTTTGACTTCGATATAATCTAAATGCGACTGTCGTAAATATTGAAAAGCAGGTTCTGGACCTAAAAGTGCTGGAACTCCTGCTGCCCAAGCGTTGATTAATTTACTCGCAGGTTTTACAAAAGCATCTCTTTCAGTTAAGTCTCGCACAGCCAAAACTAAATCAGCTTCACTATAATCATGCCATTGTACTGGTTTATCTTTATGTAAACCATTTATTTCTAACTTAACACCAAGATTTGCGAGTTCTTGAATGAACTCTGGTGAACGAAATGCTTCATATAAATTTATCTCAGAACCTTTAAAAACTATATTACTAATACGATTTTTACGCGCGCTATCTCGTTTTATTAAACCAGGTTGTGGCCAGTGAGGTATAAATATGTCTGTATTCGACTTGATATTTGCTTGATTTTGGACAATGGCAACATCACATAAAGCAGGTCTAGGTCCATCCGAACGACAACCGACAACAAAAGATGAAAAAGTTTTTTGTTTAATTCCAAAATCTAACGCGCTAGCAACACATATATTACCTTCAACAAATTGGTTAGACAAATATACATTGAGGTTTCTTCGTTTTAAATGTAAATAAGTCATAACAATCCAGCATTCCTCGTTTGTAACAATACGTCCAGGAATTGTATCCGGGTCAGGAAGCTGGTTCTCATTGGATAATAAATCAGCCCATTTTTCTAAATCTTGACAAACGAATGTAACTGGGTAGGGCAACACAGTAAATTTTGTTTCTAGTTTTTGGAATTGCATTGCTGTATTTTGTTTTCAAAAACGCTACTATGGTTTTCTAATAGCTTCGACAGAGTTTAGAATAAGCTAACTCTTTTCGTTTTCTGTAAAATTCTAGCATTTTTTTCATCACTCGCGATCTCATCGGCGCCTCTATTTGCATTGGTCCTATTTGTACTAACCATTCTCCAACATATGGATGACTCGCATTAACTGCAAAATAAAAAGTATCCCAAAACCAAGGCCACATTGCATCATGATGATGAATAATTTTGGCAGTTTGAAGATACTCTTGAGTATACCAATTTTTTGGAACGCATGTACCGATGGAAAAATTATGTGAATACGAAAGAGTGTCCCAAGGAATTTGCATTTTTGCAACAGTTAATCCTAAAGCTACTTGGTCATTGAAAAAAAATCCTGAGCGATTAGACATAACTTGAGCATCACACAACCGTGTAAAAGTGTCTAAATAATGTTGAGCAAAATTTGTGCTGCGACGATAAACAAAAACACCACTATTAAAGCAGAACCGCATTGGTGAATGCTGTGGTTCGCTTGAGACCCAAGGTAGTGCTTCTATATCTATATCAACACATTTACATATTTGGCGCCAGTAAGGGTCATTTGGGTCATCTGCTCCAGAAGTTTCGTTAGTCAATTTATCAGCAGGACAAGCAACAAAGCTAAAATCCTCCTTCATCATAAATTCACTTGGCTCATCGACTATAAGTAAATCGCTGTCTAACCAACCAATAAATTCAGTTTCAGCAATGTCTTCCACTGCTTTCAATGCCATTAGTTTGTTCAAAAACTTATTCCAAGAATATTTATGTCTACTAGTAAAACTAATGTACTGAACTTGAAGTTGTTCTAATTGAATACGTGTGTTTTTAGAGATAGGTGGTCCAAAGCGAGGTGTAACGGCGTATACTGGACAAGAAGCATAGGCGCCTCCCCATCGACGTAAACTTTCAATCATGCGTAATGTTTGAACTTCGAGCCATCCAGATTCTATACAGCAAACAAAAGTAATAGGCACCATATTAGCTATTTTTTGGAATGAGAAATCAGAAACCCGGTTTATTAGGGTTTCTATTGATTATTTTGCACAAAAATATTATTTTTTAAAATAGCATACAAAATCTATCTTAAGTATGATGTTTAATTCAGAAGGTGAAAAGTGAAAAAATATGGAAAAATGTCGAGGAAAAGGGCTGTTATCCTTATTCCATGATGCTTGGGTGTTTTGAATAATTGTTAATAAGTTTTGTGTTACAGGGGGTTTGGATATGCAGTCGATAGGGGTGGTAGTTATAGGCAGAAACGAAGGAAAGCGTCTCGAACGGTGTTTACTTTCGATATTATCAGAAGGAGTGATTGTATGTTATGTTGATTCTGGTTCTAGCGATGGAAGTGTCGCAATGGCTAGTGCGTTGGGTGTATATGTTGTAGAACTTGATACTTCAATTTCATTTACAGCAGCACGCGCCCGCAATGCAGGTTTTGATAAGCTTTTAAAATTGGCGCCAAATTTAGAATACGTCCAATTTGTCGATGGAGACTGTCAAGTGGCACAAAATTGGCTTTCGGTAGCGGCAAAATATCTTGATGAGCATCAAGAAGTTGTTGTCGTGTGCGGTCGGCGCCGAGAAAGGTTTCCGTCAGCATCGAGATATAATCGGTTGTGCGATATCGAGTGGGATACACCAATAGGAGAAACCAAAGCTTGCGGTGGAGACTCAATGATGCGTGTTAATGCATTTAAAGCAGTAGGTGGTTTTAACCAAGCTTTAATTGCTGGAGAAGAACCAGAATTATGTTTACGACTCCGTACTAATAAAGGTGTAATCATGCGTATTAATGAAGAAATGACGCAGCATGATGCACAAATGACAAATATTGGTCAATGGTGGAAACGTTCTTTACGTGCAGGCCATGCTTATGCACAAGTAGCTCATATGCACGGTAAAAATTCTGAACAATATTGGGTAAAAGAATCTCGTAGCATTTGGCTATGGGGATTTATATTACCATCAATTGCCATTGCGACCAGTTGGCTTACATACGGGTTTAGTTTATTAATAGTTGCATCATTATATACATATTTATTTTATCGAATCTATCAATATGGAAGAGCAACTGGCTTAACAGCACAAGATGCTAGACTATATGCTTTATATTGCATTTTAAGTAAATTTCCTTCTTCACAAGGTCAAATTCAATTCCACTTATCACGTTTACTCAAACGTCAACCGACGTTGGTTGAATACAAAAGTGCCACATCTTAAGGAATAGATGGGATTTGATAGTTTTATATATGTACCTTCAGATATCTGCATTCAGATAGAGGTTGTACACATAAATTTATCAAATTCCGCCAACTTCACTTGTCTTTACAATAACTTCACAAAAAAACCATAAATTTAAAGATTAACTTCACATAAGTAATTGATTTTGCATAAAAAAAATATTAATTTTACAAGTAATAAAGTGCCAACTGCGTGCAGTAAAACGCTCCTTAGCGTAATTCTAGGCTTACCCAAGTATACAAACGCACACAATATTAAAGATAGTTGGTTTAATTTTATTAGCTATAGTGTTACTATTTGAATTTTTAACTATACGTATGGTGGGCACTGCTCACCTTACAGGTACTTAGATTTTTTCAATTATCAAATCGGATTCCTATAGCCAATTGTTTTGAACAAATGTGGTGCATTATAAGCAAAAATGAAAGTAGCATACTTAGTCAATAAATACCCGAAGGTAAGCCATAGCTTTATTAGGCGTGAAATAGCGGCCCTTGAAGCTTCGGGTATATCGGTGACTCGATTTTCGATTCGTTCTTGTATCTCGGAATTGGTTGACCCAGAAGATAAACTAGAATTCGAGAAAACGCGGGTAATACTAGATGTAGGAGTATTGAATCTACTATTATCATTGATTAGTTTTGCGATTTTCAAACCAGCAGCATTGCTTAGGGGTTTATTTTTAGCTCTTAAGGTTGGCATAAAATCCGATACGGGAATTTTGCACCATATTATATATCTAGCGGAAGCTTGCACTTTGCGACGCTGGCTTGTAGAGTGTGAAGCGACTCATCTCCATGTCCATTTCGGAACTAATTCGACGACTGTAGCAATGTTGTGTCATGCTTGTGGTGGTCCCGAATACAGCTTTACAGTTCATGGACCTGAAGAGTTTGACCGTGCGGTTAATATAGCTTTAACAGAAAAAATCAATCGTGCAAAGTTTGTTGTGGCAATTTGCTCTTTTGGTTTGAGTCAGTTGTATCGTTGGTGTCATTACGAGCAGTGGCAAAAAATCCATGTTATTCACTGTGGAGTTGATGACGAGTATTTTAACCAACCACAAACAGACATTCGCAGTGGTAGTAATTTAGTTTGCGTAGGAAGGTTATGCGAACAGAAGGGTCAAATTTTGCTATTAAATGCAATTAAACAACTTTGTGATGAAGGTTGGGATTTGCAGTTGACCTTAGTAGGTGATGGAGAAATGCGAAGTCATCTTGAAGCACTTATCCACGAATATAATTTGCACAACTTCGTCAAAATTACGGGATGGGCAAGCGGTTCACAGGTACAACATCATATAAAAAATGCTCGTGCTTTAGTCTTGCCGAGTTTTGCTGAAGGTTTGCCAGTGGTGCTGATGGAAGCGTTTGCGTTGTCTAGACCTGTAATTAGTACATATGTTGCAGGTATTCCCGAATTAGTTGAATCGAATATTAATGGTTGGTTAGTACCAGCAGGTTCGGTTGAAGCTTTGACTACTGCGATGCGTGAATGTTTACGAATGCCTCCTGAAATCTTAACTCAAATGGCAGTGTCTGGCGCCCAATCGGTGATAGAACAACATTCGGTTGCGGTAGAAGCGAAAAAGCTAGCAGTTTTATTTAGTCAGTTCAACGACCAGAATAATAACCAGGTGTCTGAACCAAAGTTATTGTTGACACAGTAGATATAAATAGAATACTTTACCCAATCCATGACAACCCTAAAAAAACCGACTCTAAAAAAGCTTGCTATTCGTGGTGCAATGTGGACTATTATTGGTTACGGCGCCAGTCAATTTGCGCGATTAGTGAGTAACATTATATTGACTCGGTTATTAGTGCCAGAGTTTTTTGGGTTAATGGCAGTAGTGAATACGCTGCTGATGGGTATAGAGTTATTTTCAGACCTAGGTATCGGTCAAAGCATTATTCAAAACAAACGTGGTGAAGAACGAGAATTTTTCAACACTGCATGGACACTACAAGCAACACGGGGGTTTTGGGTATGGTTGATTTGTTTAGCAATTACGTACCCAGCAGCACAATTTTATAATGAACCGCGACTGTTATGGTTAGTGCCAATTATGGGGTTAACATCCATTATCCTTGGATTTGCCTCACCGGCGCCTGCACTACTCAACCGTCGTATGGAAGTTGGTAAAGTCATAATGTTTGACTTTATCGTACAAATACTATCACTAATAGTATTGATAACTTTAGCTTGGTGGTTACGCAGTTTGTGGGCATTCGCAATTAGTGGACTGATTGGAGGTACAATTCGTGCAATTGGTAGTTTCTTCTTAATTCCAGAACAAAGACCAAAATTTTCTTGGGACAAAACAGCACTCAAAGAACTTCTATCTTTTGGTAGATGGATGTTCATCGCCACAGCAATTATGTTCTTAGCAGAGCAATCTGACCGATTAATATTAGGTAGGTTACTATCATTTCAAACGGTAGGTGTGTATACTATCGCAGCGACACTAGCAAATATGCCGCGTGAAGTAATAAAAACCCTAAGCTATCGAGTCATATTTCCAACAATATCCAATCAAACCGACTTACCAAGAGAAACCTTACGAGCAAAAATAGTTCGTCAACGTCGGTTGATAGTATTTGCATGTGCAGTATTGTTAGCAATACTAGTAAACATTGGAGACTTTGTTATTGCTCGACTCTATGACCAAAGGTATGCAGAAGCAGTATGGATGATGCCAATACTTAGCTGTGGTGTATGGTTCTCAATCTTGTATTACACAACAAGTCCAGCTTTGCTAGCACTTGGGAAACCATTATACTCTGCCCAAAGTAATTTACTAAGATTTTTAATGGTAAGTATTGGTATGCCATTAGCGTTTACTACACAAGGAATATTGGGAGTAATTGTTGTGATAGCACTTTCAGACTTTCCATTGTATCTTGGAAACCTTTATGGTTTATGGTGCGAAAAACTTTTTTGTTTCATTCAAGATGTGCAAGCAACAATATTGTTTGTGGGAATGTTAGCTTTGTTCGTTTTAATTCGTAGTTCTATCGGTTTCGGAACTCCATTTCAAATCTTTATGTAAGAAACCAAGAAACCCGGTTTCTAGTTAAATCTTTATTTTGATTACAATATTGATATAAGAAACCCAAGAAACCGGGTTTCTAGTTAAATCTTTATTTTGATTACAATATCGATATAAGAAACCCGGTTTCTAACTTTCAGTTTTAATAGCGTTGTATTGAGTTGTGACTTATAGCAACTTAGAAAAAAAGCGCTGTTTGTTCTTTATCGCTTTAAATATCATGTTAAAGACAGCATCTCTTTGGAAGTGGCAATATTCACATTGGAATAAACCAATCGACGAGCGAATTCTTGGCTATACAATTTTACTACCCGTTCCAGGTGATTTACCAGTTTTTCTCAAAATTGCTTTAGAAACTTGTTCAAATCAAAAACCAGACGGTTTATTTGAAACCCTTGTCATACCAGACCAACTTGTACCAGGTTTTTCTGAATTGCTCGAAGAAACGCGCGATAAGTACTATACATCAATTCGTTTAATTAATCCCAACCCTTTAGAGCAAATAATTTCCCGTTACCAAAATAATCCGCATAACAACCATTGGTTGCAACTTGTTCGTGGAGTCAGTGCAACTCAAACGACACACGCACTTTTACATGATGCTGATTTGTTTATCACCGAAGATGAATTCATGAAGATTCATTACGAAACTTGTGAATCAGAAAATTTAGCGTGTCTTGGTGTGAGTCCAGTATGGGATGCTTGGTATAAAGACAATGGACTGAATCATCTGACTGCAACCTGGGAAATGATGTTCGACGTAGACTGGGTAAGAAGTTTTCGACCTTGGGAACATCGTGGACATGACGGAGAAATATTAGGTCAAATTCACACATTTGATACAACTCTATATCCGCAATGCAAGACTAAACCAGAGTTGATAAAGTATCACCAGCAAGAATGGGGATTTATTCACTTTAATTACGTGATTTGTACTTATAGGTGGTTTCAAAGAAGTAAAACACCATTTGAAGACGAATGCTTCCGAATTCTTTTAATTCGATTACTCATCGAAGCATTTGACAAATCTGGGTGGAAATATCAAGTCCCTTCTCTCGATGAATTAATCAAAGGTATAACAGACGAAACCAACCCTATCACTTACATTCGAGATAAAACAAGGCAAAATTACTTCGATTTTCGCAGCAAACTACAAACCCTTATCGACAGTAATCTTTTAGACGAAGAAAAAACTTGTATACTCAGTGAAGGCGCCACCAAATTTGATAAAGTATTTGGGTATAGCATGTAACATTGATAGTAGGTTGGGTGAAGGAACGTAACCCAACATACATCAATATGCTAATATCACTTTATAGCTATAAAAGGAGGTACTGTGAAGTACCACATCGTCTTAAGTCGTGCATTTGACTTAGAGTCCATAGCTCAAAATGCACAAGCAGGTAAATCTCCTTGTCACGTCATGTGGGAAGCAAGTCAAATTTTACAAGCTGAGATACACCAACCAGGCAAACACTTACCTGTACAATCAGATACACTACGTGCATTGTTGATGGGTAACAAAGAACACTGGGCATTAGCGCGTACACTATCACAACAACTTACAGAAGATTCAGTAGTATTTTGTACAGGTGAAGACATAGGTATACCATTAGCTAGTTTATGTGGCGCCAATAAAAAGCGTCCAAAAACAGCAGTGTTTATTCATAATATTAATAGATTACGTGGACGCTTGGCATTAAAACTATACCAGGTGCAGGACAAAATAGACTTGTTCATGACTTACACCTGTGCAAGTGCAGAATTTTTGCGCGACTATTTAAACTTACCAGAAAGTAAAATTAAATTATTTTTAGAACAACCAACAGATATTACATTCTTCACACCAGGTAAAACATCTCCGACTAAAACACGTCCAATAATAGCGAGTGCAGGGTTAGAAAAACGGGACTATCGTACCCTTGCTGCTGCGACTCAAGACTTATCAGATATAGAAGTCAAAATTTGTGTAGCATCACCAAATGCCAAAGCAACAAAACGTGCATTCCCTTTATTGGCGCCAAAAAATATGTTGTGTCGCCATTATCATTGGCAAGAGTTAGTACAATTATATAGAGATGCCGACATTGTTGTAATACCTTTATTTGAAAATAACTATCAAGCTGGACTGAGTACGATGTATGAAGCGCTAGCATGTCGGCGCCCGGTTATAATTACAAAATCTCCAGGAATAATAACAGAGCTAGAAAAAGCAGGTGCAATTAAAACTGTACCTCAAGGTGATGCACACTCACTACATGAATCCATAACCAAACTACTAAACAACCCCCAAAAAGCAGACAACCTAGCACAACGAGGATATGACTTAGTACTAAAACACTACAACCACAAAATATATATAGATAAATTTGTTGAACAAATAAGTTCCCTATAAAAACCATATCCCCAAAATGTGAACCAATGGTTCACATTTTAAGTTCACATTTTAAATATTGTAGGTTGGGTGGAGGAACGGAACCCAACACAAACAGGGCAATACAAAATGATGGAAGCAGTTCAGGTATCAATAAAACTCAAAAACGCTGTAGATGAAAAATTAGTCGCAATTTGTGGTTAACGGCGGCGAACAATAGTACTTACATGATAAAATTACTTAATCTACGTATTTATACATGATGCTACTTGCTTGATTATAGTTCTGGAAAATTTGTAATTTTGATTATTGTTACAGTTTATAAAGTCGATACAGTGACTAATCTATATACTGTAGGCAAGTCATCACTACTGTATCATTTTTATCTAACCTGGGAACAACGAGTTGCGGCGCCGAACTCATACACTGTAATTTATTTATCCTTACAAAGTGTCCAATGTCAGTGCGAAAATGATTTTTACCAAACTATTGCTTCATATTTATTAAGTCGTCCAAGCATACGTTCAAAAAAATCTATCTGCGATGTATTAACCCAAAAAATAATTGATAGAATGACGTTCACATTAGTGATGGCAGAATGTAAAAAACAGAATATTTTACCAGTAATTTGCTTAGACGACTTTAAAGAATTATTTGACCATAAGAACGAATTTGATGATGGGTTTTACGACAATTTACGTCCCTCTTAACTTTCTCCGTAATATTCTGCAACATCGTAGACAGTGGATTTTACTTTTTAGTGGTTCACATACATTTGATGAGCTTCCTAGCTATTGGAGCGATTATTTAATAAATACTCGTACTATACGTGTTAGTTTTTTAGATGAAGAATCTGCTCGTAGTTTGATTATAGAATGAGTATATTGCAACTAACTCTCAAATTGGTACTAATGTAGGTAGCAGCCATGCTGATGCAAATTTAATTCAAAATGTACCAATAAATGCTAACCTTTACTTTAAGAAACTTCCTTTAGGAGTAAATAAACTAAGAGTTATTTAAGTAAGTTTATATAACTCAGAAACAAATAATTCTTTTAAAGTTAGATTCAACAATATTGATGTAACAAACTAGTTTCATAGGCTATACATTACAGGCACCGTTCCGATAATACATAAACTGGCGCCGTTACAGCCGCCTAAAAAGGAGTGGGGAAGTATAACTAACATTCCCCCTTTCACCACCTCTCCTTGTCTCCCCTTCCTCAAAGGGCGCCTATTAGAGTGTTATAATCATTTTCAGTAAATATGCTGAGATGCAAGGTAACAATTTTACTTAAAATAGGATTTTTATGAATAAACAAAAACTACGCCCAAAAGTGAACCTCCAGTGACGAGGCCTTCTTTGTCACAACGGTCGCAGTGGCCTTACTGGGTGTTTGTCCCGCTCTGCGCGCTTGCATATACTGTGTTCTGCTTTATTTTTATTATGGCTGCTTGGGGTCTGCGCGGTGAATCGAAGCCGTGGTGGTATGCGGTGGCCCAGGTGCTGACAATACCGGGCGTCTGGTTGCCTCCTTACATCGGTGCCCCCCGAACGGGGTGGAATTATGGGTTTCGTCCTCGTCCGACTGAACCGACAAAGGCGCCGTCGCTGAACTTGGGTAGGTGTAGGGGCTTGCAATCATAAAACCCTGAGCTTACGCCTATAAAGATTTACATTCATGTTTAAATTAGAAGTTAGGCGAAAACATCAGCTTTAAGTATTGTCAATCAAACAGTTCTAGCCCACCAATCTATTAAATCCAAATTAGACGCGATATCCTTTAAACAATTATCCTTGGGATTTGCTTTCTTAATTGCTGTGAGTGTTTCTTTTACATAATTTAAATTTGTAGTATTTAAACCTGAGTTTGAATTATTGGCTTGAATATCTTCTTTAAGATATTTTAAATGATTGGGTAACTCTTCTTTCTCTCTTTTTGGCAGGTTAGGAATGTTTGAAAGCTGTTGTTGAATTTTGTCTACTGCCTCAATTGCGTCTTCTTGCCTTGGCTTCTTTTTCATTAGTTCTAAATCATATAAAGAAAATTTACCACTTTCCCCAGAAGCTAATTTAACTTTCATTCTTGGTTTTGAGGCTATAAGTATTGGGTCATAAATTTCTTCAATTACTTCGCCTTCTTTAAGAGTCTGAATGACTTTAACTCTATCACCCTTAGATATACTCATAATGATGTTGCTCCACAATGCGCGTAATTACTTTTGTATAAATTATTTACTGCCTGTTTCATGAATATTATGCAAAAATCTCCAAAATCTAACTAAAAGATATTTCCCTAGTTTAGAAACTTAACGTGTTGTATTTATACAATTATTACAGGCGTCTATACGTGTTGGTGATAAATATAGGCGCCTTAAAATTCAGATGTACTCAACTCACACCTACAGAATTAAGTATGTTTCCCTTGCTACAAGCGTCAGTAAGAACATATATTACATCGTCCGCTAGTGTTTCGATTCTTTCTTGACTAATAGAAGGCTTATCCAAGGGAAGTTTAAAATCATTCTTCCTTGAAATGTTGTAACTAAGTGGGAATTATATCCACTTATGCAGTTCTAAAAAACTTGGGTCAAGGCACCTGAAATATAAATTTTAACAGAGGAGGTCAATGTAATCTTCTAACAATGTCATCTGCAACATCTTTGGCAGAACGGTATTCTGTATCAATTGGTTCACCAAAATAATTGTCTAGATATGCATTTGAACACTCTACAATTCGTCGTACAATCCACTCAGAACCCTCACCCTCAATCTTAGTTCCTCGTTGTATAAGGCGTGTTTTAATGGTATCAAGGCTTGCCTTTAAACAGAATATTTTAAGTTCAGGAGCAAAGCTTTTAATTCCCGTAACGACTTCATCAAAATAGTTACGGTGCGTGAATGTCATTGGGACTATTACTGTACCAGGAGTGAACCAATGGTATAGACGGATGCCTGCGATTGTAGACTTCCTCCACAGTTCTATATGTTGAAAGTCATTTGCTCCCGTTCTTTTTAACTTAATCCATTTGGGAGCGCGCATCAAAACCGACCCTACCCATTCAGGATTATATATTGTGCTTAGAGGAAGATAATTATGTAAGATTTTTGCTACGGTTGTTTTACCAACTCCAAATGAACCATTAAGCAATATAATCATAAAATTTTTATATACATTAATCTATAACTCTAGCGTCTTTTTATTGAGTGGCGCCCATCTTAAACTACTCCATTAGCATTCAAAAACTTTGTAATCTGTTGGGATGCCAATGTAAAAGCTTCTTGCAATTCTTTACTGTTGGCGCCCCAGAATATAGCTTGTTTTCCTCTTACATCTTCTACTGGTTGCTCAAACAAAACTGGACTATCTAACTGATACGCCCAATTACCAGGACTACCTATACAATCAGTGACTTGAACGGCGCCGATAATTGCCCCTCGTTTTACTCCACTTTTATCGATATTGTAAGTAGTAAAATATTCGTCACTCACCTTTGACTGAGAAGCATGTATTAATACCCAACCCCTGCGCTTGGTCGGTTGTGTTCTATACTCTTCTTTTTTCAAGCCAAGACTTTAGGGCATAAGCTAATGGTGCGTGGATGCTGATAGCTTTTAAATTAACTGGGTATTTGATTTGCATTCATAAAGAGTAGCAAATAAAATAATATTTCATTACAGGCGCCGAATTTTAGTTTATTTAAAAACTAAACGTAGTGTATGTATAAGCTTGTTACGGACAAAGATGTTAGAACTGCTATATAAAAATGTTGTAATCAATTATAATCTACGTTCATTATAGAAATATTTAATAAAATAATTAAAATGATGGGAGCGGTTCGGGTATCAATCAAGCTAAAAAACGCTGTGGATGAAGAGTTAGTTAGCCGTGCTTTACTGGCGCCACGTTTACTACGAGAAGTAGAATTTACAGGATTAGTGGATACAGGTGCGGTTTCTTTAGTAATTCCACAAGATATTGTTACACAGCTAGGTTTACGTATCTTACATCAAAGAGTAGCAGAATTTGTAAATGGTGAGCAACAAACCATAGGCGTAACTGGGGCAATAATAGTGGAATGTGAAAACCGTGCAACCACAGATGAAGCATTAGTCGTTGGAAATGAAGTGTTAATAGGTCAAGTAATACTAGAAAAATTAGACTTAGTTGTAGATTGTAAAAATCAAAAATTAATCCCAAATCCTGCTAACCCCAATTATCCCGTAGCAATGATTAAATAGTAGAGTATCTAGATTGTAGGTTGGATGTGCGATTGGAACCCAACACTAAAAATGTGAACCATTGGTTCACATTTTTGTTACGGCACCAAAGCAAATCTGAGTACATACTAGTTAAATAAACTACTTGCTATAAAAATAAAATCTCGTGTTAAACTCAATATAAACACGCAAATTTTATTATTAATGTTATTAAAAATACCTGATTGTTGGTTGTGTGGCGCCACCAAGCTGTTTTTAATAAATTTCTGAGTCAATATTAACTGATAAACACCCCTCAATAGCCTCATACAGATTCTCAAGTAGCTCTTCAAACGTATCCCCGCATCGTTGCACAACCGGGGATAGCTGGAACTTCTGCCCAATATCCACCTTCTTCAGCCTCGTGAACTATGACTTTGAGTTTCATTTTGGTATTACTTATTTCAATTGAGAGCGCACGTCTCTTCTATATTAACTTAAAAATACTTTATTTATGATTTTCAAGGTTGAAGGCTAAAACAAGGTGATTATAGTTGGGTTCCGTTCCTTCAACATACAACTTTTGTTAGATTATTTTTAAGGATAATATTGAGTATAGTTGAAGTAAAGTTACATAATAATGTTAAATATGTTTGCTTGGACAAGTCTTGTTACAGCTCTTACGCTTCTAGTTTATTTGGTATTAACGATAAATGTTGGTAGAGCTAGAGCTAAATATAAAGTACCAGTACCGCGAATGAGTGGAGACGGAAATTTTGAGCGAGTATTGCGTGTTCAGCAAAATACCTTAGAGCAATTAATTTTCTTTTTACCAAGTTTATGGTTGTTTTCTTATTATGTTAGTCCTTTGTGGGGAGCTATTATCGGCGCCGTTTGGCTCGTTAGTCGTGTTGTTTACGCTTGGGGATACTACCAAGCAGCAGAAAAACGAACGCTTGGTTTTGCTCTAAGTGCTTTCTCTAGTACTATTTTACTGATTAGTAGCATTATCGGTATCATTACAAAACTTGTTTCTGGTGGAGTATAGGCATAGTGAATAAACCCCATGCTAATCCAGTAATGAAACCAAACGGTGTAACAATAAAATTATTAAAGTTCCACCATCCTAACACCTGCACAGCTAACTCAAAAGGATAAGCCATCATCAGAATAGCAGCAATCGCGGCGCCGTTCCAACCGTACTGACTCAACCAGTAAAAACCTTTACCACCTGTAACCGCAAATAAAACGCGCGTTAGGAGTAAACCTGTAACAGTACCATAACACCGCATACACACAGCCATGATAAAGGGTGGCGCCATCATGACCCCCATATCTGGCTGTGGACACACATAATGTCCCATAAAATAAATAATATTGGCAATTATCGGCAACATTGGTAAACCAGACGCAGCAAGGAAAGGAGCAACCACTGGACCAACTACCATCCCTGAAAGCAAAAAGTCTCCAATAAAACTGACCCAGTTGATACGTGACTGTTTTTCTAAAATGGCGCCTTGCATAGCTTGATAGAAATTTCAGGTTGACTTTTACGAACTTTAATACATTTTTTAGATAAAAATGGGCAATTCTGCTGAGTAACAACATCTTGCCAGTTAACAGGTGCATCTTTATAATGACCGAATAATGACCGAAAAGTTCTACTATTTTACTCATATGCTACAACGTTTTTCAGCCATTTTAATATAATCTTTACATATATCTATACCTAAAGATTTGCGTCCTAAAGCTCTGGCTACTTTCATTGTAGAGCCAGTACCGCAAAAAGGGTCTAAAACAATACCATTTTCTGGACAAGAAACGAGTATAGGAAGCTTACATAAGTCTTCAGGGTAAGCAGCATAATGACCTTCTCTTTTTTGTGTATCTTCGGGTAAAATATCCCAAACATCACCAGGTTTGGCACCTTTAGGATGATATTTTAAAAAGTAAAATCCTCGCTCTTTCAACTCTCTAGCTCGACCTGATACTTTTTCTCCACTTGAATGTGTAATGCGTTGTTGACCGCGAATAATCATACGAAAGTCGGAAAGTCTTCCTTCTTTCACGTCGTTTAAAATGTCTTCTAGAGCAGTAAAAGCATTTTTCTTTTCTATTTCGGTTAAAGCTGTTGATAATTCTATTTGGCGCCTATATTTTATACCTGAAACTCCTGTTGCTGAAATAACTTTACCGTTTTCAACTTTAGCAGAACGTGAAGTACTTCTGATTGAGTCTACATCGTAATAATAGTTTTTTGACTTAACAAAATGAAATAAATGTTCGTGTACACATCTTAGTTTATCTTTAGAATTATCTGGGGCGCCTTTGACCTTATTCCAAATTATACTGTTACGAAGTATAAATCCACACTCATCTGTTAGTTTTAATGCGACCCTCCAAGGTATACCAATTAAATGCTTATTAATATAAGTATCTCCTATATTGAGCCATAAAGAGCCAGTTGGTTTTAAAACTCGTTTTACTTCGAGCAGAATCTTGATTAAATTGTTAATGTAATCAGTATATGTATCTTCAAGTCCAATTCCTAAACCAGAATACTCACGATGGCTCCAGTATGGAGGACTCGTCATACAAACATCAAAACAATTATCAGGTATTTGCTGTAATGTGTGTAATGCATCACCCTGTATAAAAATGGGATGTAAGCTTCCTGATTTTTCGTAGGTCAATAGGCAATTCTGAATGTTAAGTTGTGTATTATCTATGGTATGAAGTTCATTAACTAAATTTGATGCATTAAACATTCTATCATTTGTTATAACTTTGCTTGATTATCGCATAATAACAGAACATTTTAACTATTTTCCCTACAAATATCTTAGTATTTTTAAACTAGTTTGATGTTATGACCTACAAAGTGTGAACCAATGGTTCACATTTTTATTGTACTAGCCTATGGTACAGCAGCAAAACTAAGTACATAAAAGCACGTTAAATAAATTACTTTCATAAAAAATAAAATACGGCATTATAGTCAATAAAAATACTGAGAATTAAATATTTATGTTATTTAAAATACTTTATTTGTGTTTGTGTTGGGTTCCAATCGGACACCCAACCTACGATTTTAAGGGCAGGCAAGGATGCCCACCCCACAAGATTATATTATCTTGCTTTGGTTACATAAGGACTGGTTAGTTTATCGAGTTGCTGTATTAACAAACTTAGGAATAACCCAACGTCTGTGACTACACCAACAGACTCTACAGAACCTCTATCACTTAATTTGGTTACGACTGCGGGGTTGATATCGACGCAAACCATTTTGACTCCTGCAGGTGTCATGTTACCCACACCTATGGAGTGCAACATTGAAGAAAGCATCAAAATCATTTCGGCGCCGCGAATATGTTCTG
>ERZ1066118.388-NODE-388-length-43093-cov-21.159487_pt1 | contig 43093 bp, 37 predicted proteins | sample MGYA00382765_ERZ1066118 | MGnify/ENA primary metagenome ERZ1066118 (study PRJEB33369, sample SAMEA5778348) | biofilm metagenome | biome: Industrial cooling water; feature: Water cooling tower basin; material: Biofilm | place: United Arab Emirates | collected...
GCCAACTCTACAATTTCGGCTGTAAAGCCGCTTAAGCTTTGACGAACCATTGTAACTATAAGAGACTGTTTTAAAAGGGTAAAAAGGGCATGGGAGAAAAGAGAGACCTTTGAGGTGCGAACCAAACTTCCATCTCAGCCCCATGCCCTCACAAAACAAACCAGCCGCCAAACGCTATCCAAGTGAATTGAATGAACGCCAATGGAAAAAACTCAATGCCTACCTGCCCCCCCCCAAAGGTGGAGGCCGTCCAGCCACCGACCTACGCTGGGTGGTCAACGCGATTCTCTACGTAGTCAAAAGCGGCTGCACCTGGCGGATGTTGCCCAACGACTATCCGCACTGGGCGACGGTTTACGGCTACTTCAACGCCTGGAGCAAAAGCGGCCTGTGGTTGGCCATCAATGCCGACCTGGTCAAGCGCGTCCGGCGGAGGAACAAGAAGAAAAACGGTAAGCGCCGCAAGAAACGACCCAGCGCCGCCATCATTGATTCTCAGAGCGTCAAAGCCACTTTTGGGGCGGGAAGCGAACGCGGTTACGACGCAGGCAAACGCATCAAAGGCCGCAAGCGATTCATTCTGGTGGATGTATTGGGCTTGCTGCTGGGCGTTCGGGTGGTAGCGGCGAGTGTCTGGGAAAAGGAAGGAGCCAAGGGCCTGCTGACCTATCTGTCGGAGCATGGGGTGTTGAAAAAGGTAGTCCGGCGAGTGGAGTTGGTTTGGGCCGATGGGGGCTATCAAGGCCCGGATTTAACCGAGTGGGTGGCCCAATTGTGGGGCTGGGTTTGGCAAATTGTCAAGCGTAACGACGACCAAAAAGGCTTTGTCGTCTTGCCTAAACGGTGGATTGTCGAGCGGACGTTTGCCTGGCTGACGGCCAATCGACGCTTGGTGCGCGATTACGAGAAAGACCCCAAAAACAGCGAAAGTATGCTCTACATTGCCATGTTACCCATTATGCTCAATCGCCTGTGATACCCTTTTAAAACAGACTCTAACATAACATTGGGGATATTCCAATACCAGTGTGGCTAAACAAACCCGAGTCTCGCTCTCCAAAAAACGTTCATTGAATAGATGTGCTTAGGACTATGTTGTATGAATCTATTACTACCGATAAACTTCATTTATCGCTACTAATGATTTTTGTGCATATGTTTGCGGAAAGTCCCCTATTTTATGCCTGATTCGTCGTTAACCGTAGTTGGCTCTGCTTCTTCCGTAGTCTCCGCCGCGCTCACCGAAAAAGTAGCCGACTACCTTCGCCTCGGTCTGGAAGGTTCCGCCAACACCCGCCGGGCTTACGCCGCCGACCTGCGCGATTTTCGCCAGTGGTGCTCGGCCAGCGGGGCAGTCGACCTGCCCGCTTCACCGGCCACCATCGCCGCTTACGCCGCCTTCATGGCCGACACTTGCAAGTGGGCCACTCTGACCCGGCGATTGGCAGCAATCAGCAAACTCCACCAACTCCACGGCCTGGACACGCCCACCACCGACCGGCAGGTGCGCGTTGTCCTCGAAGGCATCAAGCGTTCGATTGGCATCCGCCAGAAACAGGCCCCGGCTTTTACCCTCACCAAATTGAAAACCCTCGTCCGGAGCCTTGAAACCGAAACGGCCACGGGCCTGCGCAACAAGAGTCTGTTGCTGCTGGGCTTTACCGGGGCCTTCCGCCGCTCGGAACTGGTGAGCCTCAGCCTGGAGGATTTGACGTTTACCGACGAGGGGTTGATTGTCTCGCTGGGCAAGAGCAAAACCAACCAATACGGTGACCACGAAGAAAAGGCCATTTACTACAGTCCGGAGGCGGCTTTGTGTCCCATCCGCACGCTAAAGGCATGGACCGAGCGGCTGGGCCGTGAGCGGGGGCCGCTGTTCGTGCGCATCCGCAAGGGCGACCGCCTGAGTTTCGAGCGGCTTTCTGACCAATGGGTGGACAAACTGGTCAAGCAGGTATTCGGGACATCGTATTCGGCCCACTCGCTGCGGGCGTCGTTCGTGACGGTTGCCAAGCTCAACGGGGCCGACGATTCGGAAGTGATGCGGCAGACCAAGCACAAGACGCCGCTGATGATTCAGCGCTACACGCGTCTGGAGAACATCCGTCAGCACAATGCGGCGATGAAATTAGGCCTTTAGTTTCTCCTACCATTTATAAAAAACAACTCCCCACCAAACGGCAGGGAGTTTGTGAAACGCGCTCACCGCCGCCACGGTGAGTCATTCGTTTCATGTTAAATTTACGAAATAATTTAATACGAAAATGCAGTCTTGAAAATGTATTTATGGATTTTAATTTTTTTATTTTGAGTGTAAAAAATTTTTGATTTTCTGATTTTCAATCCCAAAATTGAATTATTCATTCAAAGAAGTTTTTAATTCTAAAATGAAGCTTTTATTCATTGAAAACAAAACCGTCCTTCCACTTTTGGGCAATGGCCAAAGCAGTTTCCAGCATGTGCGGTTTCCATTTTTCAACTTCCCAGGTTGAATTCATCAACTCAGAGTTTGCTAATTTTAGACGTGCCTGCTCGTAATCAGTAGCCGTTTCGAGGATGTCGGAAAGTTGCCGTTGTTGGCGGTCAAGCTGGTCGTCTTCCACCGGTTCAGTTTCCAGTTGCAAGGGGGAGGCGGGCAGAAACGATTGCACTGCAACCGGTGGCAGGGTGCGGTTTCGCGTTTCCACCAACGCATCCATGCGCTCGAAGTCGCTCTGAAAATTTAACCGCGCTTCTTCGGTGCCAAGGCTGTTGCCCAGTTGTTCCAGCACAACGTAGCGCAGGTTTGGGCACCGCGGCATGGTGCGTTCCAGCAAGGCAAACACGTCGTCCGGTACGGCCTCATCGTGGGTGTCCCGCCTGATTTTCAGGTTGCCGTCAAGGCGTGACTCGGCCCAACTGCCGCCCGACAGGTGAATCTCGCGCACCCGGTCGAGGGGGTATAGCGCCAGAAGTTCGTCGGCGGTCAGGTTAAAATTCTGAAGCTGGCAATACAGGTTGTGCAGGTCCAGAATGAGGAACCCGTTGACCGGCTCGACCAACCGGTGCAGAAAGTTGCCCTGCCTGCGTACTTCCTCGGTGGAGTAGGCAAAAGCCAGGTTTTCAAGACCGACCGGGCAGCCGCACGCGGCTTGCAACCGCTTGAGTCGGTCCTGGCCGATGGCCAGCGTGGTGGACGTGAGGGGAATGCTCAGCGGTGCCCCCTTGTGAAAATCCGCGCCCGTCAGATACCCAAAATGCTCGGTGACGTGGTCGAACCGGAACCGGCGGGTGAGCGCCCGCAAGGCATCCAGCCACCGCTGCTGGTCGGCCGACCACCGTCCCGAAAACAGCGAGAAGTACACCCCGTGGCCGAGGAGTCGGTTTTCGTCGCTGTAGGCTTGGAGCAGGTCTTCAAACCAGGCGGGCCGTTCGGCTTGGTTAAACAGGGCGTCAAACGACCACTCGATGGCCTCCACCCGCCCGGCTTCCAGCAGCGGAAGTGCGGCCCGAAGCAGGTTGGCGTCGAGGTTGCAGGCCAGCGTGGCACGGAGGGGATGGTTCATCAACGGCGGGCTTTCGGCTATCCCATGCCGCAGGCGGGGCAATTAAACGCGCCTTCTTTTTTGACGGTTTTGCCGCCTTCGGGGTTCACGGTTTCTTTGGTGCACGAACTGCTGACCGCGGCCACCGCGACGGCGACGGCAACGGCCTGGAGGAGGGGTTTAGAAAGTTTCATGGTTGTTGAATTTTGTCGCCATGACCCCCTTTTCTCGCAAAGGGTTGATTCAGGAAGCCATTTTTTTCGGAAACCGGCTAATGGTTCGGTTCACCGCCCCCACACCCGCCCAATCACACCCTGAATCCGGGCCTGCATCCGGCTGCGGAGCAGCCTGGCCCCCTCCACCGCCGCCCGCTCGGCTTCGAGTTCGGCGACGAGGGCACGCTGTTCGTCGAGGAGCGGGAGGGCAATTTCCACATTTTTCAAGATTTCGTTATTGATGTTTTTTTGAGCGGATTGCGGAGCTAAATCGTTAAGGTATTGGCGTTTAGTGCGCATTGTGTACTCAAGAAAACGCGGCGTCACAATGGATTCGTCTGGTATCAGCCCTACCACGCTATCCGTAAAGCAAGCCTCATAATCCAAGATTGCAGTGTCTCCGATGTTGGCTGCAATGGTAACGAGCACAATTGTTGGTTTAAACAATTTACTGACCCTCAATCCTTCTTCGTTTAAGGTCTGCGAATACGGCACGCGCCCGCCTGCCGCTCTGACCACGTCGCCTGTTTGGATGAATGGATAGTTCCCGCCAAAAAATCTGGGTTCGTTCCTGGGGCGGTGGGAAAATCGTCCGCGTTGAATTTGACAAACGTCGCCTAAATTGAGCGTCGTCCATTCCTCCTTCACCTCCAGCCGGGGCTGGTAATTGTCAATTATCAGGTTGCAGCCGTCAATCACCCGCTGGTATTGCTCAATTTCGGCCACCAGTTCCTGCTGTACGCTTAGCGGTGGAAGTGGGATTAAAAAATTGCTCAGAAATTCCCTTGTCAAGCGCTGCTGTCCGGCTGAACCCGACATATTTTTTGCGCCTTCATTCAAAAATACTTCACTCGAAATGAATTGATAAATCCACTCAGGAAGAACATTTTCGTTGGCTCTTAAAACGTAATATTCCGTGGATCCAAAACCGACACCGTTTATTAAATTTTTAGCAAGTCCTGCTTTCCCATTTTCAAAACAAGGCGTGATTTTGGCTAATAATAAATCTCCGTTTTGAAAACAGGTATATCCTTTGATAACTTCTCTCAACCGGCGTACTTCTTTTGCTTGAAAAAAAATTTTGTGTTCATTCAAGTCCGACATCGGCAGAAAGCTGACTTTCGTTTCCTCGTCCCAATCTTTCAATTCCCCCTTTCCTGGATTGATTTCACAAACGTCTGCAATTTTCACCTGCTCGTATTGGCTGGTTTTTCCAGTTTGCCCTGACACGTGCTTGTCAATGCTCAGAATGTACTCCCGCTGCCCGTCCAAATGTTGCCGCAGCGTCAGGTACAGCGTCGTGGTTTCGTGGCCGTCGGCCAGGGTGCCGTACAGCACGGCCTGGCTCCGCACGTGCTGGTCGAAGGCGGCGCGCAGGTCGGCTTCGGTTTCGGGCAGCAGCAGCGCCGCGTCAAGGGTTTCCATCCCGGCCTCGAAGTCGGTGGGCTGATAGCCGGTTTCGGCGTAAAACTCGGTGAGGTCTTCGGCCAGGCGGCGCACCGGCTCCTCGCGGGCGAGCAGGCCGAAGCCTGTTTTCATCAGGGCGGTGCGGGTGGCTTCCAGCCGACGGCGCAGGTCGCGGTCGCGGCGCTGGCAAAAGCCCCAGGCTTCGGTGGTGGCGCGGTAGGCGTCGAGCCGGGCGAAGTCGGTGCGGGTGAGCAGCTTGGCTTTGACCGGCGATGGCTCCGGGGAAAGCTGGCCCGTCTGCTTCACCGCCGTAAGCAGGCGCAAAGCTCCGGGCAGGTCGTTTTTGGCGATGGGCGCGCGGTTTTTGTTGAGCGAAAACCCGTCGTTCTCCACCTTCAGCAGCAAAATCGTGTCGCGGCCTCGGGCCAGGGCGCGGTCCACCAGCAGGATGCTCGTTTTCACGCCCGAGTAGGGCTGAAACACGTTGCCCGGCAGCGACACCACCGCCCATAGGCCCATTTCCTCGACGAGCCACTTGCGCAGCATCACGTAGTCGCCGGTGTTCTGGAAAATAATCCCCTCGGGCACGATGACGCCCGCCTTGCCCGTGGGCGTGAGGTGTTCGAGGATGTAATCCATGAAAAGCACCTCGGTTTTGCTGGCGTTGATGTAGTAGCCGTCGTGGGGCTGAGTCCCGCCCTTGGGCGTCATGAAGGGCGGGTTGGCCAGGATGCAACTGAACTTGTCTTTCCAGCGGGTTTTCAGCGTGAGCGTGTCGTAGTCGTGAATCTGCGGCTCCTTGAACTGGTGCAGGTACAGATTCACCCGCGCCAGGCGCTGCATCATGGGCGTGATGTCGTAGCCTTCGATGCTCTTGCCCAGGCGCTGGAGGTCGGCGGCGCTGAGCTGGTCGCCCCAGTTGACGCGCACGTCGTCGGGCAACTCGTAGTTCGACAGGCTCACGTCGGTGCGGGTTTCGTAGCCCGTGGTGTAGCGCCGCCGGATGTGCCGGAAGGCCGACACCAGAAAGCCCCCGGTGCCGCAGGCCGGGTCGAGGATGGTATCGGTTTTGTCGGGGTCCACGGCCTCCACCACGAAGTCGATGATGTTGCGCGGGGTGCGAAACTGCCCGTTAGCCCCCTGCGACCCCATTTTCATCAACAAGTACTCGAAGGCGTTGCCGAGTTCTTCGGAGTGGCTGTAGCGAAACCCGTTGAGGGTGTCGAGAAACAACTGAAACGTGCGGCCGTCGCGGAACTTGAGGAACGTGTTGGCGAATACGTCGCGGAACAACTGGGGCAGGTGCTGGGCGCGCTGAATCGTTTCGATGGCCTGGGTAAAAAGCGTCACTTTCGCTTCGGCGGAAAGCTCGTTGCTGACCAGTTTCGTCCAGGCGTAGGGTTCGAGGTCTTTGATGAAAAAGCCCCTGGGCAGGCCCAATTCCTCCAATTCGAGGTCCTGGTCGCTCATGAACTTGTAAATCAGGGTAATCGTGATGAGTTCGACCTGGTCGGTGGGCAGGGGCAATTGCCCGACCAGAATCTGGCGGGCGTCGTCGATGCGGGTTTTGGTTTCTTTCGAGAGCATGCGGGTGGGTCGGCCCGTTTCAACGGACGAGGTTTTTCAACTCTTCCTTCGAGGGCAAAATCAATTGGTACTGGCTGGCAAAAATCTGGGTGTTGTTTTCGGGCAGGGTGATTTCCACCACGGCGTCGTTTTTGTCCTTGCAGATGATGATGCCGATGGTTTTGTTTTCCTCGTCGGTTTTCACGTGCCGGTCGTAGTAGTTGACGTACATCTGCATCTGGCCCAGGTCCTGGTGGCGCAACCGCCCAATTTTCAAATCCACCAGCACGAAGCAACGCAGCAGGCGGTTGTAGAAGACCAAATCGACGTAGAATTCTTCGTCCTCGAACAGAAACCGCACCTGCCGACCACCGAAGAAAAAGCCCTTGCCCAGTTCGAGCAGAAACCGCTCTATTTGGTCGATGATGGCCGTTTCCAGGTCGTTTTCGGTGTAGTGAGGGCGCTGTTCCAGCCCCAGGAATTCCAGGACGTAGGGGTCTTTGATGAGGTCTTTCGGCGCGTTGACCGCCTGCCCCTGCCGGGCCAGGTCGAGCACGCCGTCCTTGTCGCGGCTCAACGTCAGGCGTTCGTAGAGGGCCGAGTCCACTTGCCGCTGGAGGTCTTCCAGACTCCAGGCGTTCTGCACGGATTCAGTTTCGTAAAACTGCCGTTCCCCGCTGCTTTTCAGGCGGCACAGCAGCAGGTAATGTGACCAGCTCAGCCGGAAGGGCAGCGGCTGAAACCCCGCAGCGCCGGGTTCGGCCAATTGCGAAAACCCACTTTTCGCAATTGCCGGGCCGTAGAGCAGATAGAACTTCCGCATTTGCTGGAGGTAGCGCACCGAGTACCCCTTGCCGTAGCGCTCCATCAGGCGCTCGCTGAGCCGGGCCAGAATAAATTTGGCGTACTGGGCGCGGTTCTGCCCCGCCTGCTCCTCCTCGACGATGAGTTTACCGATTAAAAAATACGTGCTGACCAACACCTGGTTGGTGGTGCGCACCACCGCCGAGCGGGCCGCGTCGATGAGTTGGCTGACGCGCCGGGAAAGCTGTTCGGGTTCGGGAAAGGTGGGTTCGGGCATTCGTCAAAGATACCGGTTTGCGGGCATCAGCGGAAGCTGGACGCTCACTTGGGCAGAAACGGATTGAGCACGACGTGGTCCTTGATGTAATCGATGGTCTGCTGCATCGGCCCGGCACCCAACGCTTTCAAATCCTGGATGGACAGGCGCATGTCGGCCCCCAGGCGACCGAATTGCTTTTCGTTGAACATCTGCCGGATGTCGTCGTAGAGCAGGTAGGCCGCGAAAAGTTTGTGGAGTTCCTCGTACTGCGCGCCATTGAACGAAACGCTGCCCAGAAACCGCTGGAATTGCTCTTCCACCAGGTCGGCGCGGGTTTTCAGCGCCTGACCCTGGAAGATTTTCTGCAAAATTTCGGTCAAGGACACGCGCCGGTCCACGTCGTAGGCCTCCTGAAGTTTCGTGAGGTTCCAGAATTCGCTGGGTCGGTTGAACACGTTTTCCTTCACATAGGCTCCCACCGCTTGCCAGTCCTCGGCCTCGACGGCTGCCGTCAGTTCGGGCGACTCGCGGATGGCCTGCTCCGTGCGCGACTCGAACGAGCGGCTGAAGGCCTCCAAATCCACCCGCATGAGGTGGTCGCGGTCGAAATGCTCTTCCACCACCCGCACCACGTCGTCGGCCCCGGTGTAGACGTAGGCTCCGATGCGCAGGGGTCCCGACGGGCCGTCTTCGCCGCCGGGCGTGCCCGCCGGTTGTTCGGGCGCGAGCACGATTTTCTGTTCGTAGTCGTATTCCTCCTCGAAGTAGTCGTGGTTGGCGAAAAAGTCGAACAGGAAAAAGGTATCCTTGCCCCGCGCGGTGTCCCCGTACCGGAACTCGAACAGGCGGGTACCCCGGCCTTTAATCTGAATGTAGTCGGTGGGCGAAAAAATGGGCCGGGCCAGCACCACGTTGAGCAGGTCGGGGCAATCGTAGCCGGTCGTCATCATGCCCACCGTCACGCAGACGCGGGTCTTCGACGAGGGGTAGTCCACCAGCGCCGGGTTGAATTTCGACCAGCCATTGAGGTTGTTGTTGGCAAAGGAGATGGTCGCCTCCTGCGAGCCGATGATATCGGAGGTGATTTGCTGGGCAAAATCCGACCCGCTGCCGTACCGGTGCGGGTACAGCCGGGCGGCTTCCTGGTTGAGCAGGCGGGTGAGCACCCGGCAGTGCGGGCGCGTAACGCCGAAGAAAATCGTCTTGCCGATTTCGCCGCTGATGGGGTCCACGCGGGCGTTTTCCAGGAAGCAACGGACGAAGGAAAGGTTAGTTTCTTCGGAAAAAAACCGCCGCATGAAGTCCCGTTTGTAATAGGTGTCCTCCTCTTCGTCGCCGTCGTCGTTGGTGAAACGCACGGTCCAGCCTTCCTCGCTCAGCATCTGGGTGGTGATGCCCGTGCGGGCGTCCACCAGCTTGGGCAGGCACAGGTAAGGCGGCCGGTGCTTGACGGCGTCTTCCAGGCTGAAGCGAAACGTCGGGATGCCGTCTTCGCAGCCGAAGGTGCGGTAGGTGTCGAGCAAAAGCCGCCGCTCGGCCTGGCGGGGGTCTTCCAGTTGAAGGCGGGTGAAATCGACGCCTTTGAGGTAGTCGCGGGGGGTGGCCGTCAGGCCCAGTTTCGCGCCGATGAAGTACTCGAAAATAACGCGGTTGTTGCCGCCCAGGGTACGGTGGGCCTCGTCGGAAATGATGAGTTGAAAATCAGACGGGGCAAATTCGGTCAGGTAGCGGTTGCCCGCCGTCAGGCTCTGAACGGTGGTGATGAGGATGTGCGCTTTCTGCCAGTTGGTATTCGCGGTCGGCAGTTCCCTGCGGGATTTGAGCAGGGCGGGAATGATGCCGTCGTTTTCGAGGTACGCCTTGAAGTTTTTGTAGGCCTGGGCTTCGAGTTCAATCCGGTCCACCAGAAACAGCACGCGGTCGGCATTGCCCGAGCGGATGAAGAGCTTGATGATTGCCGCGCTGAGCAGGGTCTTGCCGGTGCCCGTGGCCATCTCGAAGAGAAAGCGCCGGTGGCCGTCGAGGTAGCGGCTGCGGAGTTTGTTGGCGGCGGTCACCTGGTAATCGCGCAGGACGCGGATGTCCTTGTTGGTGCGGATTTCGGCTTGTTGCTCTGGGGTGTAGGTCAGCCAGGCGGCATCCTGCGAAAGGGCGATGTAGTTTTCGTCGAGCGCCTGGTCGCGCATTTTCTCCGGATTGGGCTGAAAGCGCGTGGCCTCCCCCAGTTGCTCCAGGCTGAGAAACCGGGAAATGACCGTCGGATTGCCGCTCTCCAAGTCCCAGTAGTAATGCACGTTGCCGTTGGAGAGGAACACGTGCCGAACGCCCAGGCTGCGGGCGTAAGCGCGGGCCTGCTCTTTGGCGTCGAGGGGGTCGGTGCGCTCGCGCTTGGCCTCGATGAGGGCGACGGGCCGCTGCTGGTCGTTGAGGAGCAGGTAATCAATGAATCCGTTGGGGGCTTTTTCGAGGTCGTTGCCCAGGTCGGAAGCCGAAAACGTGAGCTTGGCGACGCGGTGTTCCAAGCTCACGTTGGCGCGAAGGCCGTTTTCGTCGAGGAGCCGCCACCCGGCGGCTTGCAGGAGGTTGTTTATTTTCAGGCGGGCCTGGGCTTCTCGGAGAACGGGCATGAGTGCAGAAACGGTCAAACCACAAGTATGCTGAATTTTACGGCCGGAAACAACGCTGCTGTTTCCACGAGCCGCCGCTCCCTCGAAGCTGCTACGATTCATCCGCCAACGCCAAAGCCAAATTCCTGGCTTGTTTTGATACGCCGTTCCTTCAAACCAAAGCCAACAGTCCCTTTTCCTCAACCCGCTCCCACCGCTGACACCATTCCGTAAATTCTGCGCTCTCAGGTGACCATTCCTCCCGCCGAAGCGTCGGCGAAATACCCGTGAGTTTGGTGAGTTCTTCCTCAAGCAGGCGTTCCACCAGATCAACATGGGGCTTGGTGGTAACGATGCTGTCGTGAATGGTGAAGAGTGGAATCTGAGGGTTTCGCCGTGAAATCCGTTTCGTGACCCGTTCCAAAATCACCCATGCCTCAAGCTGTTGCAATAAAATGGGCAGGTGCCTTTTGTCCACTCGCTTGATGAGGGCGAACGCCCGACTCACGGAAGGAAACAGTTCTTCAAAAAAATTCTTGGTCTTGCTGCCCCGGTAGGCGTTGCTGCTGAAGAAAACTTCCATCAGAGCGCTCTTCAGTTCCCGTTTGTTGGCGTATTGCTCACCGAAGGTCTCGGTGTACTTTTCTTTAAGAAAATCATAAAGCTCCCCCGTACCGACCAAGTACATAAAATGCTTAACGTCCTGTTTTTCAGAAAGTTCGCTAAGAGTTTCTAACATCAGGGGGTTTGTGATTTCTTCTTTGTATTTTGTTTGTTGTTGTCTTTCTATGTCTTTGATTGCCTGCGGCAGTCGGCGCGCGCCTGCCTGCGATTTCGGGTTATTGACGTTGAACAGCGCCGCGGCGAGGTACGGCTGGCTATTGGCAATATCCACCGAGACCAGCCGCTGGCCGTTGTAGGTGAGTAAATGGCGCAGCTCGCTCTTCAAGGTTGTCAGCGGCGTGTGTAAGCGTCCCCCGGTGCCGTCAACCACGCAGAACATGGACCCTTGCGCAATGGCTTCTACGTTAGCCAGCGCGTAGGCGTATTGGTCGTTCGGGTCTTTCAACTGCCGTGGTTGTCCCCGTCGGCGGCTCCGCTTCTTTTCCTGAAGTGCTGGATTCAGCAGTTGAGCCTCCCGCCGACGCAGCAACACTTTCCCCGCCGTGTCGGCATCAATGGCTAATTTGCCGGGTCGCAGCCATCGCAACAAGTGGTCGTAGGTGTCGTTGTACTCCTTCCGGATTTTTTCAACATCCGCCTGAAATGATTTTTTGCTCCCTTCGCAGAAGGCACGCGTGACGTACTCCACTGGGACCGGTGGTTGTTGGCGAAAAGGTGGCTTAAATCGGTACCCTTGGCTTTTTTTACCTTTAATCACCACGCCGTCGCGCTCCAACACGCCCGTGTTGATGGCGTAATCGAAGTACGGCAGGTAATCATGAACCTTGCCTTGCAGGAGCTGCTTGTTGATGGGCACGTACCCGTTCTCCATTCGCTCTCGCAGGTCTTTGTTCCGGGCTGGAATCCAATAAATCAACGAAAGGATGTGGACGAAATGGTCTCGGTTGAAATTGGGGAGGCGGTGCAGGTCTGGTGGGTAACGCTGAAGGTGAGCGTCCAAGTTGAAGTTTTGAGGAAGAAACCCGTTCATCAGCCGTGTTATATGGGTAAAAAAGATGGGGAAGTCACGAATTGACTTCCCCATTGGATTTCCTACTTTCCACCCTTACGAGGGGCGGACGGCTTGTGAACCGTCTGCTGGTAGGTCGTTTCTGGATGCCGCTTCAAGGTCGCGGTACTGACGAATTTGCCCGTGACGGCCGACTTGATAACTTTCATGGGATAGAGCATCGGAGGGGTTAGTTTGTGCCTCCTAATGCTCTTTAAAATTAATGAATATTCGTGTTAGGTACAACAAATTTTAATTATATTTATCAAAATGTTTTCTGCTGATTATCTTTCACTTAGCGAAGTTAGCGGATTTGTTCAATCCATTGCCAGTTACCGAAAACCAAGTTAAAAGTTGAAGATGTTCGGCAGGTTGATAACGAAATTTGGCGGGTTGAACTTCCCAACCTACACACCCTATCTCGTCAAATTGAATGATAAAGACGAAGCGGTATAAAACGGGCCTGATTCATCGCCTGAAAAAAGCCGAGTACGAGCAAGGAGCGCACGCGGCGCTGGAAAACGCCGAGGAATTCATGGCGCTGGCCGTGTTCTGCCAGGAGCGGGAAATGTTCGCTAAAGGGGCCGCTCACCTAATCTTTGTGTTGGAAGAGCTGGCCAAGGCGGCAATTTTGCGGTTGAAAGCCTTGAATCCCCACATTTGCGTGGCGAACCTGGAGGATTACTTTCACAAACACGACGTCAAGCACGAAGGGGTGTCACGCATGGTCGCTGTACTAGACGCCAACGAAAGCCCGACCACGCCCGAACCCGGCGAGTCGCTCAGCGACGGCGAAAAATTCGGCCGGATTGTCTTAGTTGCCGTTATCGTTTTGGTGGTTGTTTTCTTGCTGGCCAAACGAAAAGAGGCCCGCCGACGGGAGGGACTTGATGACGACGCCGAACACTGGCTCGGAAACTTCCGCCAGTTCCACGAACAAGTGCGTCAAGCCGGTCTCTACGTCGAGTTCGACGAGCCAACTCGAACGTGGCTAAAACCCAGCGACGCCATCGATGAATCGGTTTTCAAAATGGTGCTCAAGCAGGCGCAAGATTCACTGTTGGCCGTGAAAAAACACCTGTTTTCGCCGACTGCCTCAGCGGAGTGGGCCCTGGCCATTGCCGACGCGTTATCGGATGAAAACATCCTGACGCGCGATGCCTGGAAGCAGGTACAACCAACCGAAAACGACCTCTGCGAAAACCACACGCCTCACGCGCTATGAGCCTCATCACCACGCAGAAATACCCTTCCCTGGCTTGGTTCGACCCCACCGGCAAGGGCGACGTACAAATGTCCGATGGCGGCTACGAAGGTTTTGAGGTCTGGCCCAACCAAAGCCTGCCCTTCAAAACGCTCCTGACATTTTTGATGACCGATTGCTACGAGGGGGAAACGTACACCGACCGGATCAGGAGCCGGAAAATCGACCCCAAAAAACGCCGCCGTCAGCACCGGTATTACCTGGCCGATGCCGTTTTCGAGCGCATTGATGGGGACGACACCCTCCGTCAGAAGCTCTGGCCCCTGCTCGACGAACTGCCCAGCGAGGGCGGCATCGTACTGTTCAAAAATGGCGGTCAGTACCTCTACCGCATCTGCGACCCCCAGGAAAGCCGGATGTTCCTGGACCAGCCGTTCCTGGTGGGCAACCCGCCTCCGGTGGGAGCGCGGTGGTTCATGACGGCCCTCGTGATGGGCGATACCTTCCTGGGATTCGAGTGCGGCGTCCTCCACGAAGGCCAAGCCGAGTTGCTGGAGGAGCAAAGTATCCACCATCCGGCGGCCGTGGCGGGGCAGTTCATTTCCTTCGTGGCCACCACCCTGTTGTTTCTACGCTACGCCGAAGTGGAAACAAAAGTGACGGGGCCGAAGGAACGCCGCACCCGCGTCAACGAGGTGAAGTACGTCAACCAGACGGGTTTCGACGTGCAGGTGGTCGATTCCCGCTGGTTCACCACCCTTATCCGCACGGGGGCCTTCAACGTGCGGGGTCATTTTCGGCTGCAACCCCACGGGGAAGGCGGTCGGCAGCGCAAGTTGATTTGGGTGAGCGAGTATCAAAAGCAGGGGTACGTGCGAAAGGCCACGGTCGTCCAAGCTGCCGAAGGCCCCTCTGGCGCACCGGGCGGAGTTTAGCCTTGAATGCCCCCTCCTTGTGCGCGGCGGGCCGTCACCGACTGCTCAAACTCGCGCTGCGATAATTCTTCCAAGCGGACCACGCAAAGGGTCGGTATTCCGTCTTCCAGGTAGTACTCGGTTTCCATCACCAGCCAGCACCCCCACTCGGGCACCTGCATGTGCGCCACCGTGGCGACCCCTTCGATATCTGGAGGTTTGCGCTGGTACAGCGGCGGGTAGATGTCAAAGAGTTTCCGGAGCCGCCCAGCCAGCGCAACCTGTACGTTGGTCGGAAGCCGCTCGTAAGTCAGTCGGGCTTCGTTGAACCATTCCACTTCCGTGTTCATGCGGTACTTTTTATGGCATTAGCTCGGTTGTTCTGTCATCATTCTTCTTCGATTTCCTGCATCAAGCGGGTATCTTCTTCCTCCCACTGCTGACGCTGTAAGGCTTCCCCAAGCCGGTCGCGGTGGTCAATGAGAAAGTCGGCTACGTCAATTTGGGCCTGAAAGGATTCCCCGGCAGGTCGCCATTGCGAAACGAAGGCTTCCTTGAAGCGTTGGTAGCGGGCTTCGGCCACGAAACGGTTGCCGAAGAGGTGCAGGCAAATACCCAGCGCCGTCTGCGCCGGGCCGCTACCCCCGTAGCCCCAGCGGTCCGCCGCCGCGGTTCCAGCCATCGGGGGAGTGATTTCGGATTTTCTGGCTTTCGGCGGGGAACAACTCGACCCCATCAACGAGCAGCCGGTGCGGCCCGTCAGTACAGGCTATTCCTTCGATTGAAAACGTGGTTTTCGACAGGTTGAATTCAGGCGCTTCCATTGAAAGCAGGGTTAGGTTGTTTGAAGGATTAATGGTTCTTCATCGGCTTGCTTGAGGGCCACCTCCACACCTACCCGGTAGGCATCCGTCTGCGGCCGGGCCGTCAGACGCAGCCCTTCCTGATACCCCCGCATGAATTCATCCGAATTCAGGACGGGGAACCGTCCGTAATCAAAGTCGGGGTGCCGCTCCAGGTGGTTGGTCAGCCCCTCCTCGGCGTCCTGTTTGGTCTTCCCCTGGCAAACCTGGCGTCCGGTCAGGTAGTCGGAAATAAACCACCCGCCGCGTTCGCCGGAGAGAATCCACCAGCGCCCGCTCCGGTAGAACGAACTGACGATGGGACAGGTGGTGACCTTAAGGCCATCCCCTTCGTCGAAGGGAATCAGGAACTGTTTTTTAGGTTTATTGCGCTGCATTCGACTCAGAACATGGTCACATGGACACTGGTAATTTTTCCCATTTACTCATTGATTTACAACACAATATACCCAAAAACAGCTTCTAAACTGCCCCTTTGCCGACTTTTATTTTCCGGTCTGTCGGCAACTTCCGTAGTTTTGGCTTTTCCTCTTTTCCCCGGTCAATGGTTTCCGTTTACTTCAACCCCGACTCGATGCAAACCTCGCGGAATGGCCGCATCGACCAATCCAAACTCCTGCCTGTGGCCGACGTCGAGGTTGAAACCCTGAACCAAGCCTACCACGCCATGCAGAACGGCAGGGACGAATGGGTGGACCACCCGCGCGTTACGGTCAAACCCGGTCTGGAAGAAACCATCGCCCGCTCGCTAAGCCCCGGGGACGTGCTCGAACAGGACGGCCAGCATTACTTGCTGCTGGTGGTGGGGTACCACCCTTTAAAACCCGAGGATACGCAGGGTCCCACGGCGGTGGAAGCCTTCGAGGCCGACCTGGCGGTCCGGCGAACGCGTCCGCCGCACTGAGCCGCGCCACCTCACGGCCCGGAGTTACTCCCCGGTTCGTTTTTTTCGATTTTCCGGGCCACCCTCTCCCCTATCCTCCGCCGGGTGCGCCACCGCGGCCACCGGCCGGTTTTGCAGCAGTTCCATGACCAGCGTTTTGAAGTCCTCGAATTTAGCGTTCGTCGAGGTTTCGACGTCCAGTTTACGCTGGCTCTCTGCCAATTCCTGCGTCAACCGGTAATTCTCGGCCTGCGAGGCTTCGATTTCGGACTGCGCGCCATCAAGCTCGGCTTGCAACGTCTGGTGGTCGGTGGTGAGTTCGGCGTTCTGCGCCGTCAGGTCCTGTACCGCGCGCCGGGCCTCGTCCCGTTCGGCTTCCGCCCGGCCGAGCGCTTCGACCAACTCGTCCACCCGGGCCTGCTGCTCAGCGAGCAATGTCCGCGCGTTGCCGTTTTCGGTGGTCAAATCGTGAATGAGCTTGCCGAACATCAGCCCCAGGTCTTTGTAGGAGTACGTGTGCAGCGCTTGGGTGGTGGTGTAACGGGCCTGCGCCAGGGCCTGCTCGTCGTCGTCCAGCACGATGAGTTGCAGGTTGTTCAGCTCGGGGTAATCCCGCACTTTGAGCTTCCCGGCCGTGACCATCTGCGAAATGCGGCCCTCGGTGATGGTTTCGTTTTTCGTTTTCCTGAGAAAATCGACGTATTCCTTACGGGTCAGTTCTTTGGTGGTGTCAATCGTGATAATCATGGTGCATGGGGATTGATTGAGCAATAATAAGATTAAAGTCTGATTAAGTAATACTAAATTTTAATTTAATTATTAAAGTTTAGTTGAATAATTAAAGTTTAATTTAATTGAAATATCTGATGAGCTATTTCATCGTGTTAAAGGCTGGTTGCCACAATTTCTCCTTTACACCGGACTCTGCGTACGTGGGTCAGGCTTCAGGGGTAGTTTCTGGAGTTCGTTTACTTCCAGCGACGGCACGCCGAACTCGGCCACCAGTTTGCCCTTCAGGCGGTACACCCCCCGGCCCCGCAGCGGGTACTTTTCCAGCGAAGGTGGAAAATGCACCGTGTCAAAATACTCGCCCGCCTCGTCCACGAAGTACCCAAAGGCCATGCGATCGCCCCCTTTGGTGGTAACCGGTTTGGCCGTCAGGTAGTACCCCAGCATCTCCACCCACCGGCCCACGGCATCCGGCATCGCCCGCGCCGCCGTCCAGGTTACGCCGTTCGGCAAGTTCGCCAACTCGAACGGCGGGCACAAGCAGAAGCCCAGCAGTTCGAGTTCGTCGTAGGCGTCCTCTAGCGCGTGGTGGGACAGGGCGGGCAGCGCCGTTTCGGCCTCGGGGAAGTCGAACAACGCTTCGCTCCCGCCGGAAGCCATTTCCCGAACCGAATTGTGCAGCAGCTGCGCCCGCCAGAGCAGTTCCTTCTTGGTGTAGCCCAGGCTGCGGAACGCCCCCACCCGCACCAACCGGAGCAGTTGGGGCAGGCCCGCGGGCACCCGGCGCACGAAGTCCTCGAAGGAAGTAAACGGGGCCTTGGCCCGCTCGGTCAAGAGCCGCTCGACGACGCCCCGCTCCAGGCCAGTGACGTGCTGCCAGCCCAGCCAGACGACGTGGCCGTCGAGCGTGGTGGCCGCTTCGCTGCGGCCCACGTCGGGGGCCTCCAGGTAGGCCCCCCAGCGGCGGGCCTCGCGCAGGTAATCCTCGGCGGCGTAAAACCCGCCTCCGTTGTTGACGACGGCCACCAGGAATTCCAGCGGAAAATGGGCCTTCAGATACAGGCTCTGGTAGCTTTCCACGGCGTACGAAGCGGAGTGGGCTTTCGAGAAACTGTACCCGGCGAAGCTTTCGATTTGCCGCCACACCTCCCGCGCCGTTTCGTCGGGGTAGCCGAAGCGGCGGCAGTTGGCAAAAAACTGGTCCTCCAGCCGGGCGAATTCGGCCTTCGAGCGGAACTCGCCCGACATGGCCCGCCGGAGCACGTCGGCCTCGGGCAGCGTCAGCCCGCCGAAGTGGTGCCCCACCTTCAGCACGTCTTCCTGGTAGACCATCACCCCGTGCGTTTCGGCCAGCAGTTCGCCCAACTTGGGGTGAACCGGCGTGTAACACGAGGGGTCCAGGCACCGCTGGATGTACTGGCGCATCATGCCGCTGGAGGCCACCCCGGGCCGGATGACCGACGAAGCCGCCACCAGCGTGCGGTAGTCCCGGCAACCCAGTTTCCACAGCAACTGCCGCATGGCCGGGGACTCGACGTAAAAACACCCCATCGCTTCGTGGGCGGCCAGTTGGGCGGCGACCTTCTCGTCCCGCTTCAGCCATTCGACGGCGTTAATGTCCACCGTCACGCCCCGGTTTTGCCGCACCCGGTCAACGGTTTCCTTGATGTGGCCCAGGCCCCGCTGCGAGAGCACGTCCCACTTGGCAAAGCCAATCGCCTCGGCCACGTACATGTCCCACTGGCCGATTGGAAATCCCTTGGGCATGGGCTGCAACGCGGTGTAGTGGCACAGCGGCAGTTCGGATATCAAAATACCCCCGGCGTGGATGGACAGGTAATTGGGCAGCCCCTGCATCAGCGGCGCGTAGCGCTGCAAATAGGCGGCGTGGGGGTGCTCCGGCACGCGCCGCTCGTCGTCCACCCAGGCGTCGAGTTCCCGCTTGGGCAGTCCGAACACCTTGCCCAGTTCCCGCAGGATGGACGCCCCCTGGAAGGTGTTGTAAGCGGCCATCAGGCAGACGTGCTCCGAGTCGTAGCGCCGGAAGACGTAATCGATGATCTCGTCGCGTTCGTCCCAACTGAAGTCGAGGTCAAAATCGGGCGGCGACGTCCGGTGCGGGCTGATGAAGCGCTCGAAGTAGAGGTCCAGTTCCAGGGGGTCCACGTCGGTGATGCCCACGCAGTAGGCCACGATGGAGTTGGCCCCCGAACCCCGCCCGACGTGGACGAAGCCCCGGCCGCGGGCGTAGCGTAAGATGTCCCAGGTGATGAGAAAATACGCCCCGAAGCGAAGCGTTTCAATCAGGCGCAATTCGCTCTCCACCCGCTGCCGGGCCTGGGCGTGGCCGGGGCCGTACCGGGTCAGTAACCCGTCTTCGGCCAGTTTGCGCAGCAGATGGAGGTCCCCGGCCTCCGATTGGGTGTAACACCGGCGGTTTTTGGGCGATTCGAAATCGAATTCAAAACGGCACCCTTCCAGCAGGGCTTCCAGGTTGCCCAGTAAGTGAGGGTAATCCCGGTAGCGGTGAAGCAAGGCCTGATGCTCGTGGAAGCATTCAGTGGGCGGGGCCTGGCGGGAAGGGTCCAGATTCGCCAGCAAGCAATTTGCATCTACCGCCCGCAGCAATCGGTGGAGGTTGAAGGTGACTTTATCCGCGAACTTCACCGGCAGCAGCGCTACCGTGCGGTGGGGTAACAGGCGGCTGCGCCACCGCCAGAGGGCGGTCACGTCCTCCCAGCGCACGCCGACAAACTCGCCGTCGGCGGGTTGAAACCCCCTCTCCAGGGCCCTGAGGGGGTAAATAACAACGGCGTTTTCAAAGCGCGGGGCGCGGGGCGGGAAGGGTTTGCCCCCGAGCAGGTGCTCCGACAGAAAGGCGTTGAGCTCGGCAAACCCTCGCGCGCTGCGGGCCAGCCCCACGTAGGCCAGCTCGGTGCCGTTGCGAAAGTCGACCCCCACGACCGGCGCAACGCCCGCTTTGTGGCAGGCGGTGACGAAATCGAACACCCCCGAAACGGCGTTGACGTCGGTCAGGGCCAGGCGGGTGCAGCCCGCGGCGGCGGCGGTCTCCACCAACCGCTCGACGGAAAGCGTGCCGTAGCGCAGGCTGAAAGAGGAGTGGCACAGGTACACGGCGCTGCTCTCCTACTCGTCGAACCGGGTGCCCGCCCACAACAGGTCGGGACCCATCGCCCGCGTGAGTCGGTGCCGGGCCGCGCCACCTTCCCCGGCGGGCCACTCCCACAGCGCGTAGGTCAGGCGCTCATCGTCCCAACCGAGCAAGTACACCGCCCCCCGGTAGAGGACCAAATCGCCCTCCATGAGTTCGATGCCCGTAGCGTCGGCCACGCCGGTGCTTTCCATGACTTCCAGCGGGCCGCTGGCCACGTAGGTGCGGGCTTCGCCCGTGGCCAGGTGCAGCAGGGTGACGGCATCGGCCAGCCAGACCTGGGCCCAGGTGCCGTTTTTGAGCGTCCAGGCAGGCAGCACGTGCAGGCTCACGCCGTCCCAGACGCGCACGGTTCGGTTTCGTTTCATGCGGGGTGCCCGGTGTGGGATTGAAGCGTCGGCGCGGGCGGCGTCCAGCCCGCGGCCAAACCCACTACGCCCGGTCCGTAGCGGGCCGACAGGCGGTCCATCGCCGCGTAGAGGGGGGCCAGGCGGGCCGAGTCGTCGAAGCAATGGAACTGGTTGCCGCCGGGAGCGAGCTTCGAGAAGCTCACGCCCACGGCGCGGACGAGCACCCGCCGCTGGTGGAGTTTGGACAAAAGGCCCAGCGCGTACCCGATCAGCACCCGGTCATCGGCCGTCGGAGTCAGGGTGCATTGGCGGACGAGCGTGTCCCCGTCGGCGTAGCGGAGTTTGACCGTCAAACACCCCGTGCAGCAATCCCGGCCCCGCAACTGGCGGGTCAGGTCTTCGGTCAGGCGAACCAGCCCGGTGCGGACGTCGCGCCCGTCGGTTGTATCGGGATGGAAGGTCAGGTCGGCGGCCAGGGTGCGCCGGGCGTCGTCGGCCACCACCGGGGTGTCGTCGAGGCCGTGGGCCCGCTGCCAGAGGATGGCCCCCATCGCCCCGAAGGTTTTTTCGAGCAACCGGCGCGGCACCTGCCGGAGCGTCTGCACGCGCCCCACGCCCATGGCCCGCAGGGTCTGGCCCGTGGCGACCCCCACGGCGGGCAACCGCTCCACCGGCAGCGGGTCGAGGAAGGGCTGCACCTGGGGCCAGGGGATGCGAGCGGCCCCGTCCGGCTGGTGCTCGAGGCAGGCGACTTTGGCCACGGTTTTGTTGACCGACAAACCGAACGAGAGAGGCAGGCCCGCGTGCCGCCGGACCCGGGTTTTCACCTCGCCCGCCAGCCGCCACGCTCCCACGTAGCGTTCCATGCCGGTGAAATCGGCGTAAAACTCGGCGGTGGTGGCCCGCTCGACGACGGGCAGAGCTTCGGCGAGGATCTCGCGGACGACCTCGGCCCGCCGGAGGTACAACTCGCCGTCGGCCCGGACGAGGAAGGCTTGGGAGCAAAGCTGTAGGGCCAGCCGGGTGGGCATGCCGGCGTGGGTCCCGCAGGCGGCGGCTTCGCGGCTGACGGCGACCACCACGTCGCGGCCCCCGGCACTGCGCACCAGCAGGGGCTTGCCCGCCAGGGTGGGGTTTCTCAGGCGCTCAACGGCCACGGGCAGGTTGTCCACCTGCGCGTGCAGGACGGTTCGGGAATCGGAAGTTGACGGCTGCATGGGATTGATAAAATAGTTGCCAAATGTGTGATAAATATATTATCAATGTCAAGTGATTCGGGAAAATAATCTTTTGGTTGTGGGTCATTCGCTCAGTTCTGAAGCATAGCAAACCGCCTGATTTTGAAAGAAATAACCTAAAAATTTGCTTGGTATTTTCCTTACCAAAACGTACTTTTGATAGGAAATTTATCCTGAATGCATCTCGCCCAAAACCTGCGTTTCCTGAGGGCCAGCCGGGGGCTGACCCAGCAAGCCTTGGGCCAGGCCCTGGGGGTGAAGCGGGCGGCCCTCAACACCTACGAAAACGAGTGGGCTACCCCCCCCCTGCCGGTGCTGCTGGCCGCGTGCGATTACTTCGGCGTGTCGCTCGACGCGCTGGTGCGGCGGGAGTTGTCGGCGGCGGGCGCGGAAGCGGGCGGGGCCGACGTGCGCGGGCGGAACCTGCGGGTGCTGGCCACCACGGTCGGGCCGGACAACGTCGAGAACGTGGAACTCGTGCCGGTGCGGGCCGTGGCCGGGTACTGCGCCGGGGGCTACGCCGACCCGGAGTTCATCGAGAAGCTGCCCACCTTCCGCCTGCCCCTGCCCGGCCTGTCGGCCCAGAAGAAATACCGGCTGTTTCAAATCGAAGGGGACTCGATGCTGCCCATCCCCGACGAGGCCTTCGTGCTGGGCGAGTACGTGGCGGACTGGACGGCCCTGCGCGAGCGCCAGGCCTGCCTGGTGGTGACGGCGGGGCAACCCGCCTTCAAGCTCGTCGAAAACCGCCTGCGCCGGGAAGGGCGGCTGGTGCTGCACTCGCTGAACCCGGCGGTGCGGCCCTACGCCCTGCCCGCCGAGGAAGTCCGCGAGTTGTGGCGCTTTAAACTCTACCTGTCCGACGCGCTGCCCGACCCCGGCACGCTCCTGGAAACAATGCATTCGGACGTCAAACTCATCAAGCGGATGCTCCTTCAGCAGCAGGAAGGCGAACCCACCTCCTGACGGCTCCACGTTCCCATGTGCTACCACACCCAGCAGCGTTCGGACGCGGCCCGGCTGAAAGCCCGCTTCCAGGCTCAACTCGCCGGGAACGGCGGTGCGGTGCCCCAGGGGCCGCAGTCGGGTTTCGACCACCCGCGACTGCCGGTCATTACGGCGGAAGAGCCGAATGTGATTCGGTTGGTAGAATGGGGCCTGATTCCTGCCTGGGCATCGGCAGAGCGGGCTGCCGCGCTGGCGAATCAGACCCTGAACGCGCGGGCCGAAAGCCTTTTTGACAAACCCTCCTTCCGGCAGGGCATCCTGTCGCGCCGCTGCCTGGTGCTCGTCGATGGATTTTTTGAGTGGCAGCACGTCGGGGCGCACAAAACAAAGTACCTGCTGACCGTCGAAGGGGAGGGTCCGTTTGCCCTGGCGGGCCTGTGGGACGAGTGGCGGGAGGCCTCGACGGGGCACGTGCGGCGGACCTTTTCCATCGTGACGACGGAGGCCAACCCGCTGATGGCCCGGATTCACAACACCAAGCGGCGAATGCCGCTAATGTTTACGCAGGAAGGCGAAACGGCCTGGCTGACGCCGACGCTTACCCCCGCGCAGATTAAGGCCTTGTTGGTGCCGTTTTCGGAAAGCCGCATGCGGGCGCAGCCGTTAGCGGCTGTACCTCCCCAGTTGGGGTTGTTTGGTTGAATTGTAGGCTCTTCATCTTAATGGTCGAGGGAACCTCAGGAATTTCTGCCTAATAACCGAAGGTCAGTTTTTGTTGCTGTGGCGCTGCACGGCTTTCAAGTGCATTTCTATTGCGTCAATCCCCTGGTAGGCTTCTTCGCCAAACCGTTGATCTGTCGGCTACAAGGTAGGGAGTTTGTCAAGCAGGTCCGCCAACTTCTGTAATTCTTCCAATTTCCACGTTGATGGATCTTGCTGGCGCTTGTTCCATTCCCGATTGGTCATGCTCAGCGCGGGCAGGATTTGTTTAATTTTCCAGCCCGAATGCTTGAGCCAACCCGCTGCTGCTGTGCGGTGAGTGTCGAAGACCTGCCACTGTCTTTTTTCTTCGTCCGTACCCAATTTTTCGACTAACACCGCCACGTCATGGGGTGTCAAACCCAACCGGCCGCTTCGCTTGGCGTAATACGTGGGCGCACTGATGTCCAGCCACGCCACCAGGTCTTCGCGCTCGACCCCAGGCAATCGCCGTTGTAGTTTTTCGACGAGTTGCCGGTAATCGTTCACTAACACACGCAGCCGGGTACTTTTTGTTTCCATCCGGCGAAAATAGGGAAACGTGTGTTCCTTTCTCAGCCGAACAGGTAGATGCTCCCCGCCGGAATTCCGGCGGGGAGCATCATGCTTCCGCTTCACGCGACTTGCCGCGAATACTCCACAGATACCCACGAAGAGGGAACGTAACCGGTTTTGTACAGTTGCCGAAGCAGAGCCTGATACTTCCGTCGGCCTGTTTCAACAAAATTTGAAGCGTCAGTGGCATCGAAGAAAAACACCTCAAATGGGGCAACTTTCTGAATACCAATGAAAATAAATCGCTTCGCACCGGTTGCGTCAAGGTAAAACGCGGCCTGACGGTCGTACTTGTACCGGCTGGCCGCTTTCAGAAACGCCGCGTAGGTCGGGGCGCTCGTCGTCTTGAAATCCACGATGGTTTGCCCTTTCCAGATGCAATCAATCTGTGCTTTGCAGGGCTGTCCGTTTTCCGGCTCGTTCCAAAGGTAAATTTGTTCCTTACGACTGAATTGCAACGCCCATCGGCAAAACGCATGACTGCGGGTACAGTGTACGAGTTGTCGAATCAGAGCGATTTCCTCCCGCGAAACCCCCGTGGCCGGTAACGTCCTCCCTTCGAGCAGCACCTGGTGAAACAAACTGCCAATGGCGAAGGCCCGCTCGGGGATGAACCGCGTTCGTCCAAACAGCCAAGCCTCAAACTCACTCAAGTCGGAATTGGAAATGCGGGGTAGGTTTCGGTATGTGATCATGAGTGATATTTAATTGTGATTGGACGTGGCCGCCGGTTGGACGGCCCCGCCTTTTTTAGAAAAAAATCACGGTAATCTCGGGTTCCTGCTTGAGCAGGAAGTCCAGAAACTTCACCCGGCTTTGCACCTGGGATAAGGGCGTTCGGGGGCTAATGCCGCGACCGTGCCGGTCGCAACCCACCACCAGCGCATTGCCAAAAATGGGTGGAGTGAACGGAAGATATCGGAACGCCGGGGGCTGCAAATCACTCAGCAGCGCTTCATCGTCAATGAACAGGGCATCCCCGTTTGCCATTCGACAGGTTACCCCAACCGTATCGCAACCAATGGCTTTGTAAAGGTCGCCCAAATGGTTCGGATTGAGTTGAATCGTTTCAACCGTCTGAGCATATACGTCGATTTTAAAAATGTCGAGTTCCATGATGCGTTGATTAAGTGTGAAAGCTGTCCCGCCCGGCAATTAGCCGGGCGGGGACGGTTGTTAGGCGACGCTCAATTCTTCCGCTGGTTGGTTTCCGATGCGGTGTACTTGGGAGGCAGCGGGCAGCGAAGACACAAACTCCTTGAAAAACGACCCTTCAAAAAAGCGGTGGACGGCCGTATCGGTCAGCGTGTCTTTGCGGTGGGGTTGGGTCTGGCGCTCCAGGGCGGAAAGCAGGTTCACCGATTGCTCGTCGGCTGGCTGGAAAGCAAACTTGGCGATGTAGTAAATCCCTTTGGGAGTGATTTTGTTGTTCTCCTTTTTCTCTGCCGTGATGGTCATTACCACATTGGTGAGAGTTAACCCGTTGTAAAACAGCGGCTCAAACAGGTTGAACAAGGCACTTACGCTGGTGTTGTTGAACGTGACTATGGACAAGCATCCAACCTCATCGACGAAAAACAATTCAACCCATTGCTCTACCCGGCCCCGCTCAAAAAGGGTGTCGTCGAAAATGCGATAAGCAATGGGCTGCACGACCAATTTGTTGCCCAAGTCGGTTTCGCCATGAAGGTTGAAGCGACCGGTTTGGGCATTGAATCGGTACTGCTTCGGGTAGCCGTCGAGGTATTTGACGGTGAGCACTTCACCCGAATCGCTGTCCCCGACAGCGAACACGCCGGGCGTTACATGTTTCACCGTGGGCATGGCCACGACGGGCGTTTGGTCGGGTTGGGGCACAGCATTCCCTGCTCCCTGGTTGGGGGTGTTGGCTTTGGTTGCCATTGGAAAACGGAGGTTTGTAAGAAGTGTCGGCGCATCATCCCGTGCGCCGGTCGGGTACTCTGGGTAAGATGTTAAGCAGCTTCCGCCGGGAGCAAGCCCAATTCGCCTGCGATTTGCTCAATGACCGAATCGAGTCGAATCGCCTGACCCGTGGTCACTCTCCCCCACCAGGAGGCTCCAAACCAGCGGATGATGACTTCACCCCGCTGAGTCAATTGGTAGGCAAACCACTCAGAGACCAGCCACCACTCGCGCACGTCGGCGTTGGGGTCACCGCTAATGATGTCTGCGCGGCCAATGAAGTCAGCCGTAAATGCGGCTTCAATGAGATTGGTGTGGTTGGCTTTGGTATTGCGGTCAACCAGTCCAGCTAAGGCTTTTTCTCGTTGGATTTTCATAAGTTGAATCGCTAAGGGATAGGAATTTCTGTCCTGTTTGATGATATAAAGATAGCATATAAATGGCAGATTTAATATTTATTTGTAAGTAAAAAAATACATAAAAATATAAAATACAGACTTTTTATTCTCTTCTTCTTTTCGACTCCTTTTGTCTATGCGCTTTGTATAAAGCGCTCATACGGAGCATATAAAGAAGTGTAGGGCAAGGTGAGTTTCTCCCCTTTTCTTAATCCGAGTGGATTGGAATTTTTGCTTTGTCGTTAGCAGTTCGCTGTATCAGGGTCAGGTTACAGGACTGTCCGATTTCGTTTCCAAAGCATCAAACAACTCCATCTGCTTGTAAGGTGTGACAGGAGATTGACTCGGTTCCACAGCCGTGGGATTATGACGCCAATACAACCATAGAGTTCCTTCTTCGATTCGGTGAGGGAACGAGGCTAGGTACCGGTCAATTTGCTTGTTATCGTTTGGGATGTCGCGTTGTATGCCTTCCGAATCAACAAAAATCAGATTTACTTTTTCCTGACGGCGACTGGGTGTCCTCTGCTCGTGCTTCAGCAGGTGCGTGTTCCGTGTATCGGACTGGTCACCTTTCTCGTCTGTGAAGTACCGGTATGTGAGGTACCAGTAGCGGTAGTGAAGGTGGTAGTTCGACATGCACCAGTTCAAACTGTCTGGATGTTGTCTGAGCTGATTCAGCAGCATACGAAGATTCGGTAACGTAGAGGTTGCAGCCCGGGTTAGCCCTGGATTTTGGCCCAGACGCTCTTCTTCCATCGCTATGTGGTGTTCTACATAGGTAATAACCTCGTTGAGAGGCACTTCCTTTTCAAGTGTGTACTTGTGTTTGAAAAAAAAAGAAAGGGAAGTAGCCGGGTGCTCGTAACTGATCAATTTCAGATTCCGATATGGCTTTTTACGCAGATAGGGCGCAAAAAGGACTTTTTCGGTATGCGGGATAAAGTAAAATTCTAAATCCTTGTCGTCCGGTAAACCGGTAACCTGGTGTTCGAGAGTGTTTAGCTGCAAAGCGATGGGCAAAGCTAAAGAGCGGATAAGCTGCAAATCAACTTGCTTCGATTCGTAGGAGTGAGTAGCCATGTTTTGGACATTTTATTTACATTAAAGGTAAACAAACCTTTTGTTTCACCCAATTCTGATACACCCCTCCCCACTTTTTTTGATTTTTTTCCCTTTCATTGCCTTTTGTGTGGGGGAATCAGACATTGATTTTTTGTCACTGCTTTAACTTTGATTGATTTTGATACTTGAGAGGCCTGTAGATGAAACTCCCAAAATTTCATCATGTTCGAGATATAAATTATTGATAATCATATAGTTATACACAAAAAGGACTTTTTCGGTAAGTTTACAAACGGACTTATTTGGTACGAAAAAAGGACCTCATCGGTACGCTAAAAGGACTTAATCGTTAATGCAAACGGACTTATCTGGTACATTTTTGATTTCGTAAAAGGACTTTTTCGGTACATTAAACGGACTTTTTCGGTACAGTTATGCCCTACTAAAAGGACTTACAATTTGTATAAGTCCTTTTTGGTGGATAACTTGGCGCAAGCTCATTCAATCCTTCGCTGCCATGATTTCTACCTCCGCCAGCGCACTGGTAATTGATTTCGACCGTCGACCGACCAATTACCAGCCTAATCTACTAACGGAGTCAAGGCAAAATTTCTCCCTACTTGAAAAAAGGATAACCGTTCTGGTTATCAATCAGCTAAAGCAGGTAGCCGACCAGTGGCAAACGGGACAAAATGTGACTTTTCTCATCCCTTACAAGGAATTAACCGATCATCATCACGAGGACATTGCTCGGGCAGCGAAGACGCTCAACACCAAGCAGATTTCCTATCAGACCATTTTGCCTAATGGCGAGAAGCAATTCGAGCACGTCGTTCCTTTCCCTCGAATTGCCAATGAAATGATTGCTAATCGACTCTTCCTGCGGGTAGAGATGTACGCCTCGGTGGTACCCCTATTCATTGACCTTGGCCGGGTGTACACGAAATACAACCTGGAAGTAATGATGTCCCTCGTTTCTTCATACAGCCAACGGCTTTATGAAATCATCATGCGGTTCTACTGTGTTGGACAGAAATCGTTTACGTACGAAGTGGACAAACTGCGCGACATGATGGGGTACCCCCCCGCTCACAGCTACAACGATTTTAAGAAAAAGGCGCTTCAAAAGGCTCAGGAAGAACTTCGGGCAAAGGGCGACCTCATCCTGGAATGGAAACCCTCCCGGAAAGACGGCAAGCGTATCATCGAACTTCGCTTTGAAGTACGGTCTATTCGTCCACAAGATCGGGTAGAAGAAGATCAGCAGGCTGCCGCTGAACTACCAGAGGGCCAATTGATTGTTCGGCTGCACAATTACCTGACGACCAAGTACACATTCACCAATAAGCAAATTGAAGAAATTTTGGGCAGTAAACGTCTTCGGGATGAATTCATGAGATTGGATCGCGAGATAGCGCACAACGTTCACAAGGGAGTAAGAAATCCGACAGCTTACATCGCACGATCACTTGGATGGGGAGGCAAGAAGACTACAACGGCCAAAAAGAGCAATGCGTCTTAATTCGTCATTTTCCATAAGAAGCTGAAAACAAATAATTTATTGATTTATAGAAGCCACTGAATTGTTCAGGTCGGAACAATTCGGATTAATTCTTCCAGCGACCACGTGTCAGGGTATTGCAGCCGCATCCTAAGTTTACTTCCACTTAATCTTACTTGCTCCGTAAAGTATTTTCGGAGTTAGGCAGTGTTAACTACACCGTGGTAACGTTATAGACGTCAGTAGGGGAATCAACTTCAACTTAGCCTGTTTAGGCTGTGTTGAAGTTTGTTGTCTTTTGCTGGCTTAGGGATTGGAGGAAAATTCCGCCAGGAATTGTCTCGCAGCCTTTCGCGGAGAGACCGGAGCGTGAGCGAAGTTCCGTAAAGCCCGGCCCGGCCTCACTCAGCGGGTCAAGCTGGAGCAGGATCCGCTGAGTGAGGTGGGGAAAGCCCGGAGTCAAGTGGTTTATCTGCACCCAAAATAGAAACTAGCTTACTGACAATACATTAGGTACATTTTACAGTGACGACATAAATCCAGCCTCTGTCAACTGAAAAAGATTTTTGTCCCATTTTCCGAAAAGGCACGGATGCAGCGTGTGAAAAATGAATAATTTTAAAATTGCCTCCAGCCCGTCCTGTTACTAGTGCAATCAAAATCATTAACAATTCGTCCGATTTTCCCAATCTGACAAAACTTCTGGAAGTCCATGGAAACGGATTATTTCAACCTGCGGATCAAGACTCTTGTAACCGATGCAGGATTGGAATCCTTTTTTCCACCTCATCACATCGCCGCTCAGTGCCAGGCTGCCCGCCAAACCTTCGAACAAGAACGACTTGCGGGTTGTGACGTTACCCTCTCTCTGGAGCGGGCAGAGAATGTGCTGATGGAAACGCTGCAAGTACCACTCGCGTTGAGCAGCGCGTTGAAAGGCCTGTTAGAGCGAGACTTTCCAGAACACCCTGAATTGCTTTTTCCTCCTCACTTTTCCGAATTACTCCGTCGAACGGCCCCCTGCCTGACCCACGACAATCGCCGTCAAGACGCGACGGCCACGGGAATCGTGGTCGAGTACATTGAATCGGTTTTACCCGCCTAACGTAGAACCCATGGGTTTCAATCACAAAGCTCACCTGTTGGCCAACATAGCGGCCTTACGCCTGGCCTTTGACCTTTCTGACCAACAGCGCATGCCTACACAGCATGAAACGTCGATTTTGAAAGATTACAGCGGGTTTGGAGCCATAAAAGCAATTCTTCTCGACCCAAACGACCCTGCCGCCTGGACTTCTAACCTGGACGTGCAGCTTAAAGCGTCAATTGTCGAATTACACCATCTGATTGTTGAGCGGGCCGGTAAACGTTCGGATGAATTTCTCTCAGGACTCAAAAACAACATTCTATCTGGATTTTACACACCTCCAGAAATTGTGTTTAGCCTGGGGCAAGTCCTGCGTGAAACCCTAGGGGAACAACAGGTGCGGATGCTCGACCCCTCCGCAGGAAATGGCCAGTTCCTTTCTCAATTCACGACCGCAGGCCTGCGGTTTTCCAATGTTCAACTCATTGAAAAAGACCCGGCCACCGCGTTAGTCTTGTCTGCACTGTACGGACAGGAGCAAGTCGAAAACAAGGGATTCGAGGAGTGTGGTCGACGCTTTAATGAACGTTTCGACCTGGTAGCATCGAACATTCCTTTCGGAAACGTCGCCGTGTGGGACGAAGCCCTGGCCAGTAGTAAGGATGCTCAACGCCGCAATGCGTGCCGGAGTCTGCACACGTATTTTTTCGTGAAGTCGGTAGACTCGCTTCGACTAGGTGGGTTGGTGAGCTTACTGACGACGGACGCCTTACTCAATGCGCCCGCCAACCAACCGGTTCGTGATTACCTGATGCGGCAATGCGATCTAATCTCTGCGGTCCGACTTCCTCATAACCTGTTTAGTGATTATGCCGGTACCAGTGTAGGAACGGACCTAATCGTTCTGCAAAAAAATCCACGTAAAACGGGGCTTTCGCTCCGTGAAAAGAGGTTTGTCGGCACATCGGTATCGAACCAGCAATTTCCTGAAAGCGCCCTTTTCACCGGGCAGGATACTTCACGTGTGGTGCATACACGCACGAGTCTGGGCACCGACCAGTACGGCAAGCCTGCCCGCGTCGTATTTCACGAGGGAACGATTGCAGAAATGGCTCGTCAAATGGAGGCCATGCTTCAGCAAGACGTCGGGCAGTTTTTTCATCAAGGGCGCTACCATCAAGCTCACGGCACGGTACAGCCGTCCCTCCCGACCGACAAAGAGGCAACTCCATCGCTCTTTGTTCAAGGCGAACTATTTGCCGATTCCCAATCCAAACCTGAACCTTATCAAGGGGCGTTCGAGACCTTCCACCGCTCCGGGAGTTTAGCCATTCAGAACGGCCGCGTCGGCAAGTTGAACGTCGAGAACCGCAGCATCACGTTGCTCGACCGTACGCCGTCACTCCACGAACGCCTGGCTGCCCTCCTCACCATCCGGGACGCCTATTGGCGGCTTGATCGTTTCGAGACGCAAACTCAACAGGAAAACGCCCAACTTCGGCAAGATCTTAATCAAGCATACGACGATTTTACGGCTCGGTACGGCGTTCTGAACGCCCCAGCAAACGCGGGGTACGTATTGTTAGACGTTGACGGCCGGGAACTGCTCTCACTGGAGCGGGCACAGGACGGAGCCTTCGTAAAGGCTGATCTGTTTCTTCGGCCTGTCGCCATTCAGAAGGCCAAAATTGAGGTGTTCACGGCCGGGGAAGCCCTGGCAGCCAGTTTGAGCAAATACGGTCGGGTGGACATGGATTACATGGCCCAGCTCACCCGGAAAACGGAGGAACGTGTTACCAATGAGCTAACCGGCAAAATTTATTATGACCCGCTCAGCAAAGGGTATTTGACCCATGCCCAGTTGGTTTCGGGAAACGTCGTAGAGAAGCTTGCTGCGTTGGAGCCTTTCGGCACAGAACTCAGAGCACAGGCGGCGATCAACGCTTTAAAAGCTGGCCTGCCCTCCCCCATTGGCTTTGAGGAACTCGACTTCAATTTGGGTGAACGCTGGATTCCGACGGACGTGTACAGCCAGTTTGCCACGCAGTTGTTTTCCGAGCGAATCGCGGTTTCGTATGCGCCTTCGTCCGATGAATTTGAAGTGGAAAGCGTCTGGAAAACAACCAATCCGGTGATTACCCAGCAGTTCGCCGTTCGCTCCGAATCCAGGAATTACGACGGGTTGGCACTGATGCGCTACGCGCTGTACAATACCACGCCGGACATCTATAAAACCGAAGCGGATGCCGGTGGCAACGAAATCAAGGTGCGTGACAAGGAGGCCACTCAACTTGCCGCCGCAAAAATTGATGAAATACGAACGGCCTTTCCGACGTGGCTGCAAAATCAGCATCCTTCACTGAAGCAGTCGTTGGTGGATCGCTACAATCGTTTTTTCAATTGCTACGTCAAGCCACACTACGACGGGTCCCACCAGCAGTTTCCCGATTTGAACCTTAAAAACCTGGGAATTGATACCCTGTATGCATCGCAGAAAGATGCCATCTGGATGCTGCTCCAGAACGGCGGCGGCATCGCCGACCACGAAGTGGGTACGGGAAAAACCTTAATCATGTGCGTGGCCTCGTACGAAATGAAGCGGCTGGGGCTGGTTCGCAAGCCGATGATCGTGGCCATGAAGGCCAACGTCCACCAAATCGCCCAGACGTACCGTTCAGCCTACCCCGATGCCCGCTTGTTCTACCCAGGGCAGACTGATTTTTCGCCCGAGAATCGCAGCAAGTTCCTGTTGGGCATAAAAAACAACGATTGGGATTGCATCATCCTCACACACGACCAGTTTGCTAAAATACCTCAGTCCCCCAGCGTACAGCAACAGGTTATGCAACAGGAGCTTACCAACCTGGAATTGAACTTGAAAACCCTGAGCGCCTCTCAGGTCACTACCCCAAAAGCTCTTCTAAAAGGACTCGAAAAGCGGAAGGCAAACTTGACTTTCAAACTTCAAGCCCTCAACTCGCAGTTAACGAACCAGCGCGACGAGGTTCCGGACTTTGAAAAGATGGGAATCGATCACCTGCTCGTCGACGAGAGCCATCGGTTTAAGAACCTGGCCTTCACGACCCGCCACAACCGGGTAGCAGGCTTGGGCAACGTCGAAGGGAGCCAGCGGGCCACTAACCTGCTGTACGCCATTCGGTGCATTCAGGAGCGAACAGGGCGCGACCTGGGGGCAACGTTTCTTTCAGGTACAACCATCACCAATTCGCTCACGGAGATGTATCTGCTTTTCAAATACCTCCGGCCCCGCGAGATGGAACGTCAGAACGTGGTCAATTTCGACGCCTGGGCAGCCGTTTTTGCGAAGAAAACTTCGGATTTCGAGTACACCGTCACCAATCAGTTGCTCCTGAAGGAACGATTCCGGCACTTCATCAAGGTTCCTGAACTTTCTTCGTTTTACGGACAGATTACCGACTTTCGGACGGCCTCAATGGTTGGCCTCGACCGGCCTGCGGCCGTGGATACCCTGGTGACCATCCCGCCTTCACCGGAGCAAAAAGAGTTTATTTCCCGGCTCATTCTGTTTTCCCAAACCGGCGACGCCACCTTGCTCGGCAGGCCTCCGCTGTCGGAGAGTGAGGCCACCGCCAAAATGCTCATCGCGACCAATTACGCCAAAAAACTGGCGCTCGACATCCGGCTGGTGGACCCTACAGCATCGGATCATCCACGGAGCAAGATTTCAAGCTGCGCCGAACGGATTGCCAGGCACTACCGGGAGTCTGCCTTCTGCCGGGGTACGCAAATGGTTTTCTGTGATATGAGCACCTACAAACCCGAGCAGTGGAATGCCTACTCAGAACTCAAAAGAAAACTCATAGAGGAGCACCACCTTCCAGCCAGAGAAATTCGGTTCGTGCAGGAATGTAAAAACACACAGGAGCGCCAGGCGCTCTTTGATGACGTTAACGCAGGACGGGTGCGGGTGATTCTGGGGTCCACGGAAACGCTGGGCACGGGAGTAAACGCCCAGCAGCGCGTGGTGGCCATGCACCACCTTGACATCCCCTGGAAACCGTCAGAACTCGAACAACGGGTTGGACGGGGAGCCAGGAAGGGAAATCAGGTGGCCCGCGCTCATTTTTCAAATCAGGTCGCCAACTACGTGTACGCCGTCGAGCAGACGCTGGACAATTATAAATTCAACCTCCTGCAAAACAAGGCACTATTTATTTCTCAAATCAAAAGCGGTGCCGCCGGGGTTCGGCGAATCGACGAGGGTTCACTGGATGAAGGCGGCGGAATGAATTTCTCCGAATACGTCGCCATCCTCTCGGGCAACCAGGATTTGCTACAAAAAGCCCGACTTGAAAAACAGGTGACGATGCTGGAGGCACAGTTTCGAGCCTTCCAAAAAGACGTCGCCCGGGCCGACCGAAACCTTCAGAATTTAGAAGAAACGCTTTCCAGAGCAAAGCAGACGCTTCGTGATCTTCAAGCGGATGCCAGAAAACTGGAGGGCTGCCCGAGGGATGAGGACGGCCGCCTCACCAACGTTCCCCAACTTAGCGGCCTACCGCGCTACACCGAGAAGGCACTGGGCGAATACCTGCTTACGCTTAACGCTAAACTCGATGCGAAGGGAGGATTTATTCCGCTGGGACGTCTGCACGGCTTCGAGGTAGGTGTACGTACCGATTGGAGCGTGGATGAAAAGGGAAAGCGACAGAAAGACAATGCTTTCCTGGTTCGGGGCGAGAAGTTAACGTACTCCCATAATCACGGCTACTTGACGGCTAAAACGCCTGAAATCGTCGCACAGCAATTTGTGAGGGCGTTGGAAAAACTTCCTGGACTCCTCACCAATCAGCAGGAACGGGTTGAACGATTAACCCTCGAAACTGCCCAACTACGGGAATTTGTCGCCAAGCCCTGGTCGAAGGCCACCGATCTCCAAAACCTGAAAGTGCAACTGAAGGAGATTGAAACGCGGCTGGTTAATCCGGTAAGTCCTCAAACTGAAACGGTTCAGGCTCAAAAGAGGCTTTCGCACGGCGTTGAACAGACGCCATCCCTTTGAATGGTTTGCCAGGCTTTGGCGGAATGTCAACGATTTAATTCCACGCCCTGATGCCTCTGACGATTCGCCGCTGCTTTGAAATTGGAATCGTAACTGGCAACGAGCGCCGTGCCGTCCCGATGCAATGCACCTTGCAAACTGAGTGCTAATTGCCCTGGCTCGGCTCGCAGGATTTGCACCACACCGGGGTTACCGGGTGATTTTTTAAAGAGGTCTTCGGCAAACGCTCTCGCCGCTTTCTCTGATTTGCTCCGGTAAACACTTTTCCCTTCAAGGGTGACGATTAACGGAAAAGTACGCCGCTTAACGTTTTCAGACTTCAAATCTTCGTTGTGATCCTTGAGCCTGGACTGAACGATTTCGACCAGCCCCGGAAACTGCGCGTAACGGGCCAGAGCGGAGTTGACAAGTTGAATAAAAATTTGACTGCGGGGAATTTCCAAAACGGGCCAACTTCCGGGAACAGGAGTGGGTTTCCAATAAAACAATTTCGACACCAACTCGGCTTTTAGTTCTGGTTGGTTCTCCCGTTGAATCTCTGCTTTAATCGACTCATTGTAAGCTTGAAGATGCTGTGCGGTAATCTTCGCGAGAGTCTTCGGCATCGCGATGGCCAGGTATTTATCCCGTCCGGTGGTGGCGTGTTGTAGCCCGTTTTCACTGAGCATGACCAGCGAGTTCAACGTCTGCCGTGTACCTGCCAGGTCGTTGTCAAAGGCCAGCACCCAGGTTGGTTTGACTGCACCCGCGAAGCCTTTCAGAGCCTGAATCTGTTCAGGGGTGATGCTCCCCCCCACCGAAGCAAACAAGCTGTCTCTTTCGGGATGAACCAAATTCATGACCTCAAGCTGCCGAAACGAAATGCTGTCGATGGCGCTTTCGGAAATCACTACCCGCTTCAGGTTTTCGGGAGAATTTGAAATCCATACGCTGTGCCCGCGATCACTACCCCCACCGTGAAGTTTCACGCCCTTGTTTCTGATTTCGATGCCAGTCATGGTGGAATGGCCAGGCCGGTGGTAGGGAAATACGACGTTTTCGTGAACAAATACACCCGGTGGCGGCATCTGTTCAGGTGCAAGTATTTGTTTACTACCCTCTTGGTCAAAGTAAATCTGCTGGCTGAACATCCTGCCATCGAATTCACTACTGCGCAGTAATTCAGGGTGGATGCCCCGCTCCCTGGTCAGGTAGTTAGTTTCGGGCAGAGGCCGCAGGCCGTAGTAATTAAGATGAAAACGTTGTTCGTTACCCGAGTTGGTCGAACCGGCCGGACTGATTGGGATCAGCGATTGGTTTTTTTGTCGAATGGAAAGCTCCAGGTCCAGGTAGGCATTCAGTACAGCATTGATGGATGCGGCCTGGCTTCGCCTGGGGTCGTTAAATTTGGAAAATACGGTCGGTAAGCGCTCGCGAACGAAGTTGATGAGCGTTCCCCGGTCAGAATACGACCCGACCTGAAAGTAAAGCTGGTTGGCCGAATCGTGCGGGTTTTTAACGACAATTCGATCATCGAATTCTTCATTGTACAGCACCGGCATGGTTTTTCCCCTTTCCTTCTTCCAGGTGTAATCGTAGTGAGTCGCCAGTTCCAGAATGGAAATCTGGCTCCTGAAATCCTGGTAGCTGAGTGGTTTCTGCATGGCAGTACAGATTCAGGAATTTGTGCTTCAACTCATGCCTGGCTCCTGATTCTGAGCCTTCTTTTTCGTTCCTCGTCCTTTGCCCTTCGCTGCGCCGGGCTGTCTCGTCCCATTTAGGGAGGCTCCTTTCACCTTGCTTTTGCGGGATTGTAAATCCTGTTGTTGAGCGACCGCCTTCTCGCGCTGCTGGACGGCGGGAGCGGCCGTTTTCGCACTGGCACCCGGCGCAGTACCCAGCAATTCGTTGTCGGGCCGTTGCTGTTCTCGGGCGGTTTCCAGGTCCACCGTTTGCTTGATTTGCTCCGGGGCGGTAAACTGGAATCCTTTTTTAGCGGCTGAAATCTGCACGTCGGCGTCGAACCGTTGCCCGTTCTCTCCCATCATACCCGTCAACCGGATGGAATCGCCTTTTTCCAATAGTTCCTGCTGCTCAGGGGTAAGTCTTACGCCCTTGATGGTCGTCGGAATCGTCAGTCGGTCACGTCGGTAGGCTTGGAGGGCATTGGTTTCTTTATCCACTCCGACGTATGCTTTGAAGGGCAGGCCAGTCAGATTGTCTTTCAATTCAACCTGCTTGCCCAGTTCTCCTTTTTCTTTCAAGCGCTGGCGGTCCTCGTCGGTGAATGTGTAGCCCAGGTACACTTCAGGAAGGACGAGCGTTTTCTGCTGCGTCTGAAAATGGACCCTCGGTCCACGGTCAGGCGTATTTACGATGTACAGCTTTCCGGTTAGGTTGGCCTGCTGGCCTCCGAAATCACGGTTAAAGCCCACCAGACCCGTTTTTCTTCCATTGAGAAAATCCGTGAGTTGGCCTGATTCTTCGAGTTTCTGACGGGTGATGCCGTATTGCTTAAGCTGAGCACTGACCTGCTCCCACTGATATCGGGTGTTTGAGACAGTCATGGTTGGACGATGTTGGGCTTGATTGACTTTCCTTGCGTTCAGGCGGTAATTGTGCATGAAATTGGCAATCAAACTGCCTCGGATGATTTGGACGGCAGGTAGCGAATCGGTCAAGCTTTTTTTCTTCTCTGGCTCTTCTTTCTCTTGCCGTTTAGCCGTTACAGGCGTTTTAGAATCTTCTTTTTTGAATTTGTAATCGGACTCAAGGGCAATTTCATCCAGAGGCAGGTCCTTCACCGTTTCGTGAAGCTCACACAAATAATTGAGTAGTTTTTCCCGCGTGGTTTCGTCCCCGAGTTCCGGCTTTTCCATCAATTTCTGGCGCAACTCCTCCCGGTTTAGAGTTCCGTCGCGAAGGACTTGATTAATTTCTTCATCCGCGAGAAACCCATCGTTGCGGAGGTATTGTCGCAGGTCTTCGTATTCTTCGGGCAACACAGCTTCGTACCGAACTTCCCGCATTTCGTCCTCGGAAACGCCCTCTTTCGGCATCGAATCATCATTAAAGTCGAAAGCGCGCACGAACTTCAATTCTTCTCCGGCAGCTTGCTCAGTGGTTGCTTGACGCTCTGATTCCATCACGATTTGCTCATCCATAAAAGTGGGAAAAGTGGCCCGCCGTGTACCATTACTGGTTTATTTGATTTACTAAATTACCTGCAAAAACCGTGATTCGACGCATCTGGTGCATTTTTTCTCTTTTCGTTGGCATTCTTTCTCCGGGGAAACTACCCGCTCAGGTTATTTTCTCATCAGCCCAGTCTGCTGATTCGTCCTACCGAGAATCAGCTCGTTTAATTACTCGTCTGGAAGCCCGCGCTTCAATTTTTCCCAAAGGATACGCCACGGCAATGCCATCTTCAGAAGTAACAGTGCTTTCCTCATTGGCAGAATCAAACAGCCCGGTTATCACCTCGGCCACGGATGCCTATCTTGGGCGATTGGTGGACAGCCTTCAAGCCATCAGCGTGGTAAAGGCGCACCGGCCAGCGCAGCGCTCCGGGAGGGCCAGCAACGAGAGAGGGGAGCAGTGGATTGAGCGCCTGCGCGGCATCCCTGCAATTTTTCCCTTCCGTTTATCCTCGCTCTCCGAATTTCGGATTTCGTCTGCCTTCGGCCTGCGTTATCACCCAGTTTTGGGGGTCATGCGCAACCATGTGGGGATTGATCTACCTCGACGGGAGGGGGAAGCCGTTTATGCGACGGCCGATGGAATCGTTTCCCAGGTAAGTTCCCAGCCCAACGGCCTGGGACTGGCGGTATACCTACGCCACCAGGAGGATTTCGAGACCATCTACGGTCATTTGTCAGAATATCGTGTGCAACCAGGTGAAACAGTGAGGCGTGGGCAAGTAATCGGCCAGGTGGGTCAGACGGGCATGGCCACGGGGCCGCACCTCCATTACAGTGTCTTGCACCGGGGTGTGGCTCTCAACCCGGAACACTTCTGTTATCTGCTTCTACATAAACTGAGCCCAACAACTTCAAAGCCTTAGCCACTGGGTTAGAGATCTAAACTTAGTATTTGTCGATATTGTATGTATTGCCCCCCCTCGAGGTGGCGGCCTGTTCCCACCTCGCAATGTTCATTCTGATTATCAGACAGTTGCTAACACGAAAAGTTACGTCCTAGTACTGTCCTTTTTTCCCTGATTTTCTTTTTGTAAATTTTGGGCGGTTTTCCGCCTATATAGCGAGTGAGCAGTAAGCGATTTTTAAAGCTACTGCTATGCCCTCGTTTTTTAGTCATCAATGGCACCTCAACGTGGCTAAGGTTATCAAAGCCTACGGTGAGAGCTTCAAATCTTGGCGCTGGCTGATTATCCCGCTTGTGGCCGCATTACTAATTTTCTTTGGGCGTATCGACGTGGCGTCGGTAACTGCTCTACTTTCCACCAATCCTACCGAACTTTTAAAAAAGCTCAAGGGTAAGTGACGAACCCTATTTCATCCCGTGTACCCGTGGAATTAACTCAACCGGTCGACCATCGTTCTATGGCCACAGGTTGCGGTGACCTTCCGTTTGCCGAGCATAGCATAGTTGGGTTTACCTCAGGCTGCTATGCTAATGAGTACGCGATCTTCTCGTCCTCACCCAATGAGTTTTCTCAAATAAGTTTATGGTAGCGTAACTATTCTTCCTCTTCGTCTGCTTCTTTTTTCATCAAAAGGTGTTGCAGACCAGGCGTGTTGCGAATACGGTCCATTTCTGATTCAACAAGCGTCCGAACATCCTCTTTAACCTTTAAGTAGTTATCAAACAGCAGTTTATCAAGTTCCTCATCGCTGTAACTCTCCATTGCTCGCAAGGCAGGAATCGGTGGGGCATTTTTAATTTCTTCCCTGATTGTCGCATCCACCAGGATCCGGCCGTTAAAAATCTTCTGCTCGATGGTTTGGTCGAAATTATCGGCTACGGCTCCGACAAACTCCCCCTGCGAAAAGTTTGAAATCTTACTCTCTGGAATCATCGAATCCATCTGTTCCGAAAGGGAGACGTTGGTGTCCCGCTCGTTGATGGAGAGCGATACCCGCTGCTGGCGATTTTTGCCAAACCGGGACGATAAGGTTTTTGCCGTTTCACCGAGCACCTGTCCGGAGAAGATATTTCCTGTCGTGTTGAAAATGGCCGTGGCTTCCTTGTCGCCGTAATCCCGCCGTAGCTGACTAAGGTCTTGCAAACTCAGGCACGTCGAGACCAGGTTAGCTCGTGCTGTGGCAATCAGGTTGTCCAGCCCCCGGAAGTAGATGGTGGGTAATTCGTCGATGATGAGTGAGGATTTCATCCTCCCCTTGCGGTTAACAAGTCGAATGAGTCGGGCATTGTAAAGCCCCAGAGCCGCGCCGTAGACCTCCTGGCGGTCGGGATTGTTTCCTACACACAGCACCTTGGGCGCGGCAGGATCGTTGATGGCCAACGAGAAATCATTGCCCGTCATGACCCAGTACAAGGCGGGGGATGAAAGCCGGGACAGGGGAATTCGTGCCGATGCAATCTGACCTTCAAGTTGATTGTAGGCACGGTTGCGTAGGGCGCTGGCGAAGGGTTGCAGCAGGTTTTCAATCTCCGGCTCGCTTTGAAGAATGGGAAACAATTGGTCGTATGTGACGGAAGCCAGCTCGATGGCGTGCGGAAAGGTGCAGTAGTAATGGCCGTCGTGCGGCTGCCCGCTTTTAGCCATAAGATTCGCCCGGCGGTCGTCGTACCGCTTCAGATACCAGATTACTGCCGCCAGAAAGTTTATCGGTGACTCCACGAAAAAATCGCCCTGTTTTTGAATCCACGTCTTGTTCAAATTCAGCAAGATGGTCTTGCTGGCTTCCAGCGCGTCGATGATGTCCGTCATCATCGAGGGCAGCAAGGGGTTGCAGCGGTTGGAAAGGCGTGGGTTATCGAAGTTGATGACGTAGAAGGTGGGTCTGACCGGGTACCTCCCCACGTACTTTTGAAGGTATGCGTAGGCAATACGTGACAAATCCGGAAACTTGTAGTCGTAAACGTACATCGTGAACCCTTTTTCCAGGTGTTGACGGATGTACTGATTGATCACACTGAAGGATTTGCCGGAGCCCGGCGTTCCCAGCACCATCGTAGCTCGGAACGGATTCACCACGTTCACCCAACCTTTCCGGACACGTCCCTTGAATTCGTATTCTACCGGCAAATTGACGGAAAACTCGTTGGTTTTCTTTTCGCTCTCCTGGGCGAACTGCTCGTTCTTTTTATTGAAGGGGTCGGCTAACAGCGATACATTCAAAATCCGGCTGGCGAGGCTCCCTGCTCTCAGTAGCAACAGGAATCCGCTTATTGATGTGGCTGCGTAAAGAAAATTACGTCCATCCGTTGCCACCCACCCCAACCGAAGCCAGAACGCATTACCAAAAAACAGAATAACGCCCAGAACGATGATCCCCGCCACCTGCCTCCAGGTTGCTTCTATCGCCTTCTTTGCCTTATTCCCAAAGGCGTACACTCCCAAAAATAGCAGGGATACAGCTTTTGAAGGGGCCGTTCCCGAGAAGAGATTAAATTGCCGGTTGAGGTCTAGAATAAAGTCGTCCAGTAGCTTGAACGTCAATCCTCTACTAAGTAAGCTGTCGTAACAGAAGTAATACAAATTTAGCACGAGGATGACGAAACCAGTCAGCAACGTAAGAGTCAAAACACCCTTGAATTCACGATCACGTTCATTGTTTCCTTGCATGGCTCCGTTCGATTCAGCGGCCTCCCATTCACATTTCCATTTGCCCGACTTGTCACAATCTATTGAGCAAGCCCTTGATCGGGGGTGTGTCTTAAACGCCGACCTCTGCCTTTTTTGCCGCTCTTTGCCAATTTTTTCTGATACTGCGGGGTGAACTCTTCAGTTGAGAGGACATCCCCTCCCCTACCCTCACCTCCTACCATTTCTGTCAAAAATACCTCATCCACTTTCAAAACGTCGGTGGCGGCGGATAAGCCAGCGTTATGATTTCTGGCTTCATTTGTTCGTGCCCTGAACGTCGCCTCCAGATTTTTGAACTTGGGATTTCCTCGTGGATCGTCCGAGAATTGACTGGCTTTGATGGCTGGCGAGATGGCCTTTTGACCATTGCTACGCTGGAAAAGAAGCCCGGGATCCTGATTTTCAACTTCGTACAGCCTCACCTTCACGTTTTGTTTCGCCAGACTGGCCTCAAAATCTGGGAAACTGGTCACCGATTCCTGGGTCAGCACCCGGTGAACCTCCTCCTCAAGGGTCAATTTAGTAGGTTTGCGGTCTTGATGAATCTTTGCCGACCTGTTTGGTTCAGTGGCTTCTTGCTTACCTCGTCCCTGGGCTACGATCAGGCCGTGATTTGCCTCCAGTCGTTGTCGGATCTTGTTGCTTCGCTCGTTGAGAAAGGAATCGGAAATTTTTTTCCCGTCCTCGTCGATGGCCACTGTCACGACGTGCATGTGGGGATGAGCCGTGTCATCATGTCGGTACAACAGGTAGGGTTGCCGCCCGTAGCCAATTCCTTCCATGTATTCGTGGGCGATGCCTATTAATTGCATATCCGATGGACGTTCCGACGGATGAAATGAAAGGGACACGTGCAGGGCTGGTTTCTGGACACGGGCATTTTTTTGCGCCCGCGCCTCTAACGTTTTCGTTTTGTAGAACAGAGAAGCAAATGCTTGCTCTGTCGAAGCGAACCCCGGCGCTGCGAGTTGCTCAGCCTCTCCCTTCATGACCTTTTGTTCGTTGTAGCGGATGGCCCCTGCTACTTTCTTACCGGTTTTGATGCGGATAACCATTTTGCCTTTTCGTCGATTAGCATGTCAATCTTCGCTACAATTTCCCGAATTTCCTCCAAAATCGCCTTCTGCCGCTGGACTTCGTGAAAGAGTCTTCCCTGATGGTCGATGGCGTTTATCCGCTTTGTCGTCTGGTTGTAGTTAGTTACCATGCCTGTTAGTTCTCTCCGGCATATGCCAAGCTCATCCAATAATTCAAGGACACTGCTCAACTCCGATACTGGAGCAACCTGGACGTGCCTGGCTAAGAGTTTTTCCCGCAAAAACTCAGCATAAGCCACTTTCCGGCCCCGGCTGTATCCCCTGAATTCCTCATCCAGCCCCTGTTTTTGGGCTTTGTTGACTCTAAGTTTCAGTTCCTGGTCGTGTCGTTCAGCCTCGTTCACCTCTGGCCGACCGCCCTTTTTTTCAGTTTGAGCCTTCATACTCTTAGCGTTTTCTCGTCATGTTGGGGGGAAGAGCGAGGTTTTGCGGCCCGCAAAACACATCTTGCTCTTTGCCAACGGCAAAGCTAAATTACGAATCAAATTGATAAATTGATAAATTGATAAATTGATAAATTGATAAATTGATAAATTGA
>ERZ1066118.392-NODE-392-length-42693-cov-66.962170_pt1 | contig 42693 bp, 35 predicted proteins | sample MGYA00382765_ERZ1066118 | MGnify/ENA primary metagenome ERZ1066118 (study PRJEB33369, sample SAMEA5778348) | biofilm metagenome | biome: Industrial cooling water; feature: Water cooling tower basin; material: Biofilm | place: United Arab Emirates | collected...
ACCAAGATGCGTGCTGGCGCCCGTAAACCTGCGATTTGCGTATCTGGTTTATAGGAATCTGCTAAATAAAGCCCAGCGAGAGCAAATAGTATAAATCCATAAACAGTGGGATTAAACCAATCAACTGCTTCACCAAACCTTAACCAAACAGCTAATTTTAAACAGGTAACTATGCCTATAATATCCCCCATTAAGAGCATTACAGGAATGCTGCGAAGACTCCACAGAGATTTGGTGCTTACCGAGCCTTCAGACAAAACTTCTGTAAACATCTGTAATAATTATTTAATATCGGTTGACTGTTATTTGCAATCGGTCAATCTTGAGCAGAACAGCAGTGCTAGCTCCAAGCGGAAAATTACTCATACCAATTTTTTGTGAAGCTGCATAGAAACGATGCTTATGTAGCAAGGCTTTAAGCCAATTGATTATGTGCAGCTTTGTATTAAAATGGTATCACACTTAGAGAATAAACAGAGTTGATAAGCAATTCTGCTTAAATGATATTCTGAGTATCATTCTATTTATTTACTAACATTAGTAAAATCTATGAGTTTCAATATAGCGTCATCCCAAGGAAATGTATGTATAAGTATGAACAAGTAAGTTTAAAAGTATGAATTACGTATATACGTAAAAAGTTACTAGTGGTAGCAACTCTTCGATAGAAGGACGTAACTCTGATAAATGTTGTGGAATACGTTGAGAAGAGGGTAACGTCATCCGCGCGTGCGAAAAGCCATGCTATGAATATGGCTCTTTCGTGCTTAACGTGCTAAAATGTTAAGATAATTATCTTGTCTTTCAGTAAAATCAGTTATGAAAAGGGTTTTGAGCGAGTTGTTAAATTTACCTGACGTAGTAGTGGAATCTAGTCTGCAAGAGGGTAAAACCTTAATTTTATCAGTAACTAAAAAGACTAAGAGAACCCCATAGAATAATTGACCCAATGCTGCCATGCTCAGTGTGGCGTAAGCGTAACTAAGCATCTCAAAGCTTAACGCGAGCTTTCAATGAGATTCTTCACTTTACGCGAGTTGTGTTCAGATGCCATTGGGCATTTTTTTTCGTGGAGTTCTCTAAGTTTAATTTAGAATAACAATTTTTCATACTCATCCAGCGCACGTTCAAATCTATATTTATTTTCGTATAGTTGGCGCGCATTTTCTCCTATTGTTTTAACTTTTAAAGGCTCACTCGCGAATTTGCGGATTATATCAGCAAGTGACTGAGGATTATTAGGAGGACTATTAACGCCACAATCGTAAGTTGTTAAAATTTGCTCAATATATGAATTGGCAGAAGAAATAGAAATAATAGCCCGTCCTGCTGCTAACATACCGTAGAGTTTTGAAGGTGCAACAATATACTCAGCGCCTGGTATCATGCTGACAAGGGATACATCACAAGCAGTAAGAGATAAAGGTAAAATTTCTCTAGGTTGAAAAGGCAATAGTAAAATATTATTCAATTGGTAGGTTTGAATTGCTTGCTTTAAGACTTTTATTTTTGCTCCATCACCTATAAAAACAAATTTAATAGGAGTACCTTTAAGTATCTTTGCTGATTCTGCAATAGTCTCAATATCATGTAACCGACCAATATTACCTGAATACAAAACTGTAAATACATCGTTAAGATTATATTGCTTTGCAAATTCGTTATCTTTTTTATCATACAAGGGAATATCTTCAATTGCCCAGTTTTCAATAACTTTAATTTTTTGTTGAATATTCGGATACTTTTGTCCTAAAAAACTCTGCATTGAAGTAGTTAAAACAATAATTTTTTCAGCATATTTAAAAGTTAATTTAATCAAATAATTAAAAAAACTAAATAAAATACTGGGCGAATGTATTATACCAGACATAACTGCAGATTCGGGGAAAATGTCTTGTTGTAGGAAATAGTATTCGCCACCCCTAAAGAGTTTAAAGCAAATGCCTAAAATACCAGCATAGGGTGGATTGGAGGCAATTAGTAAGGGGGTATTTCGAGGCAGACGAAATATAACATATATGAATGCGCCTAAAATAAAAAATGCAGAACTACTGATTTTGTTAAAAATACTAGTGCTAGATTTGACAGGACAAAAAGCACGATTAATATTCACTTGGCTTAAGGATTCATGGCAAGTACCGTTTGCCTGACTACCCGTAAATATTTTCACGCTATAGCCACGCTGAGATAATCCTTTTGCCAAATCTGTCATCAGTTGAGCAGTAGAGGTAAGATTAGGATAAAAGTACTGAGTAATAATTGTAATTTCTTTCATACTATAATTAGTAATTTCTATAATCTGAAGATATAACTGAGTCCAAATAGTAAATGAGAAACGTATTATTGATAATTAGTAACTAGAGATTGATAAATTTCAATATATTTTTGAGATACATCTTCCCAGTTAAATAATTTTGCTCTAGTAAAACCTTTAGCAATATAACTATTTCTGACTTTTTCACATAACAAGCTTTCTAATGCAGAAGCTATTTCCTTAATATCAAATGGATTGATTAATATTCCTGCATTGCCAACAACTTCTGGAATGGAAGAATTATTAGAGGCAACTACAGGACAACCACAACTCATTGCTTCAAGCGGTGGTAAACCAAAACCTTCATATAAAGAAGGATAAACTAAAGCAAAAGAATTCTGATATAAATAATTTAATTCGTTGTTTGTTGCATTTTCAAAAAATGATACATGATTTTGTAAGTTTATTTTTTGAATGAGTTGAACCTCTGCCTCTGTAAATTTTGCTCCAACGCATATCATAGAAAATCCATACTTTGGCAAATTAGATTCAAAAAAGCCTAGCAATGCAGTTCTAAAGTTTTTATATTTAATTCTTTTTCCAACAAATAGTATATATTTATGTAACATTGTCTGACTTAGTTCTAAAAGTCTAATAGGAGGTTGCTGATTGAGGCTCTCATTTAGTTTAAAGGAAGTTCCATGTCCTACAACATAAATGCCAGGATGATTCACCAATTTAGGATAAAGTAGTAGCAAATCTTTTTTCGTATTTTCAGAAACACATACTATTGCATCTGCTTTATTAATAGCTAATCTAGTTTGAAAAATATTAATAGACGCATTTAATGTTTTAATAAAACCGAAATCATAGAGAAAATCATGAATGGTAACAACATTTTTTACATTTTTACTTAGCGGCAGGCGGTAATAGCTGGACTGAAAAACATCAGCATTAGTCGAAATCGGGAAATATCTAGTTTTTTTGCTACCTTTTGTACGATTAATTTGAAAAAAACTGCTAGTGTAAATTCTTGATGTTATTTCTGTCCAATAAGTAGAAATTCCTCCTTGACGTTGGAGTTGGTAAATAATATCGTCAAAATGCAATTTAATCTTCATAAGTTTAGAAAAGATATTGTAACAAAGCTTATTAGCAATTCGCAATTATGTTTTGCAATGAGGATTTAAACCCCAACGCAAAACACGCAACCCATAGGGGATGAGATTTTAAACCCCTTTTAATAAGATAAATTTCACATTAATATTTTCATAGCGTTTCAACTTTTGCGACTCTTTTAGCAAAACGATTGATAAGAATAATTGGAACTATTAAAGAAAACCAAAAATCTATACCATTTGACAGAGGAACGCCTGCGAATGAGAAAATGCAGTACATCACAATAAAGTAAATAGAAACATAATGAATTTTTTTTTCTATTAAAGCCTTGTCATCAATTAATCTACAGAGTTTGCCAATTATGAATAAAACAAATATATAAAAAGGTCCGAAGTCGAGATAGAGAGCACCAATCAGATATTGAGCCGGGTTCCATTGCCAATCATAATTTGGAGAGGGCAAGTCAATAGTGAAATTAAGAAACGAGAAAATAAATTTTAATGGACTGAAAATAGAAGAAAACCCATAGGTATAGCCATCGGCAGTATCTATAACTAACTGGAGATTTGTTAAACCTAACTTATAATATAAAAATATAAATTCTGTTATTCCACCTCCCTCTAACCTTGAAGAAGAGATAAATCCCGCTAATAATAAAGCAAGTAAAATCCAAATAAGGCTAATATAAGCTGATTTTGAATTTTTCAAAAAGCTAAATCTAAGAAATATAAAAAGGTTTGCAAGAAGAATAGCTACAATTGTAATTCGCTCTAATGAAAATAATGTACGAATTATGGTCATTATTAGAGCAACAAAGTTAAGACGTTTCCATTTTTTTTTATCTAAACTACTAATATTAATAAATTGAAGTATGGCAAAGCTAAATAAATATATAGAGAGTGGCGCGAATCCAAACATTTTTAGAACACCGCTTAAACCTCCATCTTTAGATTCAGTTAAAAAATCATTCCTAATATTTACATTAAATTCTCGATTAATTAATAATTCATGAATATAATCTAGTGGATTTTTAAATAAAGCAACTTGCAATATACTAACAAATAAACCAAAAGTCATTAATAAGTATGACACTACAAAGAAAGGATTTTTAAAAACATAAATTTTGTCATTATTATTCATTTTATTAGCTACTAATAGCGTGCCTTTAATCTTTTTTACAGAAAAAAAATATCCTAATGTGAAAAATGCAAGACCAAAAAAGTGAGCAATGACAGATGACTGAAGGCTGAAATTATTATCAAATAAAGGAACGTAGAAAAAAGGTGCAGCAAAAAATAAAAACTGAGAAAGCAAAAAACAAAAATAAAGATTAGTTATTTTTTTCATCTTATCTAACAGTAATGCCTACTAATATTCCTAATAGCTCAGAAAGATAATATCGAATTTTAACACGTTCAAATATAGCTAAATAAAGTATATAAAAACTTACTTTAACTGTTCTTGATATCAGCTTTGTGTAGAGCTTATGTTTTAAACAAAGGTGCGAGAATCCACATCTGTAGGTAAAAACTCTCTTGATTTCTTGAAAACTGGTATGCGTAGAGATTTTTCGTGGATGATAAAATAAGATATTTGGTGAAAAGTACATTTTGACATTATCTTTAAGCATTCTCAAGACTAAATCGTATCCTTCTTCTGCTCCATAAAATGCCCCAACACCAAACGATTCATCATATAGATATTTTTTGAAAATATCTTTCCGAATAAAAATTGTAGCATCCAAAAACATTCCTTCATATTTTTTACTTGTAAAATATCCTTCATCTTTTTCAAACTTGATTACAGAGTCGGATAAATCTCTCTCCACACATTTACCAAAAACAGCATCACTATTTGTATTTTGTAAGATGCTTACTGCGTTACTGAAGGTTTCTGGAAACACTTCAGAATCATCATCCGGAAAACAAATTATGTTACCAGATGCTAATTCATAACCATAATTTTTAGCTTTTGACAAGCTTCTAAAATCAACTTTGAAGTGATTTATCTTGATTTTATCTAGATATTTATCTACAACAGTATCGAGAAGATTGGAGAAGTTTTGATCAATAATTAATATCTCGCAATTTTTGTAATTTGACGTAACAATAGAATTTAAAAGCGCCTCTACTTGGTTAACTCTGTGAAGAGTTGGCACTATAATACTCAACAATGGATTATCCATGCTTTCTCAATCTCCTTTGATTACACAATCTTGAAAATGTTCAATTTAGGTCGAGCTAGCTATAACATCTAAATGACTCTCGTAACAACTGGGAATTGGTGATGTTCCACTCAGCCTAAAAAGGAACGAAAATATAATACGTCTTAGATGATAATTTAAACCTCAACCACGCCAAGGTTTCCAAGGTCTCCATACTGAACAATCGAAATTTAAAGTATTGTAAAAAATTCGATATATTATTGATGGAAGGAGAAATCTAACTAAGTTTATAATTTTATGTTATCTCATTACGTTAATAATCTCCTACATTTGAATTGACGCTAATTGATTTTATCAGAGCAATATAGATAAATATGTTTCCTATTTTATACTTACAACAAAAGTGTTTTTTAGAAATGAGATTGTAGTTTTTCATGTAGCTGCAAGCCTTGCTATGATTGCCATGAAAAAACATTGTTAAGATTAGCCCAGTTGTAATAATTCCTGCATCACTTCAGACTCTACGGTAATCTTCACGATGACAAATCGCTTTCAGTAAGTCATTAGTGATAATATGAACTATAATTATTTCGTTTAACATATTCCCCTCCGTTTTTTCTGACTGGAGGGAGGGGATTTTATTATAAATTGCAACCCGGTACGCCAGCGCAGTACTAGCGAATAGTAACTAGCAACTTAAGTTAAAAGTTGATTTAATCGAGTTCTAACTTGATTTACTTAGAACATCTAAATGACTGATAAAACAAGTCGGGAGTGGTGAAGTTCCACTTAGCCTGAAAAGAGATGAAAATATGACACGTCTTAGACTATGAGTTAAGCCTAAACCACGCCAAGGTTTCCACGGTCTCCATTTTGAAAAATCTATATCAGGAATATTGGAAGTGATTTGGTGTTCTTTAAAACCAACTAAATCTAGTAGTTGAAAAAGGCTAAACTCCGTAAATCCGACAACGTGAGTCAAATCTACATATCGTGTATAGGAACCAAAAACACCAGCCATATTAGGTGTACTGATAAAAATATGCCCTCCGGGCTTTAGTGATTCTTTAATGGTTCTAAGAAGAGGAACTGCAACATCAATTGGGATGTGTTCTATCACATTATTCATTGTAACAAGGTCAAATTTAGCTGTTTGGGAAGAAAGCCATTCGTGACTATCGTTGCTAGGTACAATCGTAATATTTTCAGGAAGAGATTGCTTTGCAACTTGACACATTTCGATGCTACTATCAATACCAGTTAAATTTCTGTAACCCAACTGATGCAGAGCTAATAAAAAATGCCCCCAACCACATCCAAAATCTAAAATGCTGATTGACTTGTCAGCAGGTAGCCACGTTTGCCATGCTGCTGGTAGAAATTTGTTGATATTAGAATCTTTATATTCTTCATCTGGCAAAGAATGAAAACGAGAGAAGTTTTCTACGTAGGTTTGGTAAAGATTAGAGTTCATAAAGATTAATTGCAGATAGTTTGATAGAAATCGAGGGTTTTCTCCGCCACTTTATTATGAGAAAAATACTGAAATACTCGTTGTTTAGCATTTTGACCTAAATAATCAGCTAAATCTTTGTTTCTGAAAATTCTACTGATTTTGTCTGCTACATCTTCAGGTGAATCTGGGTTAGCTAATAATCCAGATATTCCATCCTCTACAACTTCTGGACCACAAGTTTTTGTACTCCCAATAACAGGTAGCTCACAAGCCATAGCCTCAAGCCATACATTCCCACATGTCTCAGCATGGCTAGGCATCGTAAAAATAGTTGCTTTCCTCATCCAATCAGCTACTTCATAATGAGGACGATTGCCAAGAAAAATTACTCGGTCTCTTAATTTCTCATCAACAATGTCTAAGATAGCTGCTTGAATTGATCGACCTTTATGTAAGGGTTCTTTTCCAAGAAAAACAAGGCGAGCTTTGGGAAACTCTTTCAAAAAGATATTTGCAGCTTTTGCCAGTGATAAAGCTCCTTTTCTTTTACATACAGTACCCGCAAATAAAATAATTTGTTCTGAAGAGCTTGTTTGAGCATCGCGAGTAGGATAGAAAATATTTGTATTGACAGGATTTGGAATAACAGTTTGGTGTTCCAAAGAAGTTTTTGTTGTTTCAAGAAGCTGATTAAGAACATGGTTAGAAACTCCAATCCAGTTTTTGACTGATTTTAAAGCTTTCATTTCTAACTGCTTTTCCAAAAATGCAACATGTTTGGGCAAGTCAATAGAAAGAAAAAAAGTCGTACCATGAAGACGTAAAACAGAAGGCACTCTTGTATCAGTCCAAGATAACCAACCTCCATAATCAACTCCCTCGATAATATCCACCTGAGATGTATTAATCTCCTGTTTAACCCATTGCTTCAGCATTTGACGGTTTAAATACCAAGAGATTCCAGGGGTTTTTACTCTCGGTAAGCGAACAACTCTAACACCATGTAAATCAACTTCTTCACGAGCTTGTGGGTAAACTCCAACAACTGTTATCTGATGCCCGCGTTTAGCTAATTCTCTTGCTAACTCTTTTATTGCTGTTCCAATTCCTCCATGAGGAAATGGCGGATACTCATTGCAAAGATATAAAATATTCATAGTACCTCAATTAAACGACTTACAATTTTATATTGTCCTGTTGATTTTTGCAAAAACAATTCTACATATATCAACATATTTTTCTTTTCATCTAAATTCCAAATTTTCAATGTTTTCCCAGATAAAATAAAAGCAATTATCCCAAAAAACAATCCAAGTAAACAGCCAGTTAAATTGCTTATTTTAATGAAGGAAATGTAAGCCACTAATGCCGCAATTGTAGAAGCAATAATAATTTTAAAAATTGATAATAACGGAAAAGTAAATTTGAGAAAATGATTAATATACCAAGTTCCTAATAAAACCATTATCACTTGGATAGATGCTTTACTGACAGCAGTTCCAATGATTCCCCATACAGGTATTACTCCAAACCCGATAATCATAATTAATATTGCTCCAATTATTCCTGATGCGCTGATGAACCAAGGTCGATCCATCCCTTGAACAAGGGCACTTTGAACTGTAGAAGTTCCAGCAAAAGCCGCAGCAATTAGCATAACTGCTGAAACTATACTGGCATCACTAAAGGCTGACCCATATAAAAACTCAGTTAGAGGTTGAGACAGAGCTGCTCCAATAAAGCAAATTGGAAAATTCAATGCAGCTATAAACTTAATTGCGAAGAAATATGTACGAGAAATTGTATGGCGATCATTCTGTCCAAAGCTTTTTGCAAAAAATGGAATAAGTGCGCCTGATAAATAAGCGGGTGCTTGGGAAACCATTAAAGCAGTAGTTAAACCTATATTAAAGATTCCTACTTCCCTTGAACTATAGTAATGCTCAAGGAAAGCAATTTCCATACGCTGCCAAACCAACATTGAAATAATAGTTGACAGCCAAGTTATTAAAGCATAGTTTTTTACACGTTGATAAAAATATGCTTGAAAAATATTTTCATTTTGTTTTAGTTTGAATACAAACACAAGTGGTAACCCAAGTACCATTATTCCCAAACTAAAGCTGCACAGTGCCCCTGCAACACCCCAAATCTGGCTAGTTATAACTATTAGCAGAATCTGTGTAACGGTAGAAGCGATCATCCAGTAAGCTAGCTCTTTAAACCGTTGCTCTCCGGAAAGATAAGCTCTTGCTAGATTTGCTGCCCGTTGACTGACAAAAAGAAAAACAGAAATATATAATATTTGAATAGTATAATTATTTCCATAAATTAATAATATAATAGTTATAAACAATCCTATTATTGTCAAAATAAAAGAATATTTTAAAATTGCGAATGTAAGTTTGTTTGCTTCATTTACTAAATTAAAACCTCTAAGTTCAGCAACGTATCGCGTCAGTGCTTCTGGTAAACCAATTCCTATAAATATCCCGACGGTTGCAGTTAACCAAATAATATAAGCCCACTCTCCAGCACCTTGAGGTCCAAGAATTCTGGCAACAGCTATATTGCATAGTAAAGTACCAATACTATTTCCGATAGAACCAATTGCACTCCATAAGGAATTACGGGCTAATTCAAGCCCTTGTTCTTTTTTCATATTAGATAAGCAATATACTATTGATGAAATGAGAAAATTAAATAAATTTATAATTTTTTGTCATTTCATTTTGTTAATAATCTTTTACATTTGACTTGGCATAAATTAATATTATCAAACCGAGAGAGATAAATATGTTTTCTATTTTATACTTACAAAAAAAGTATTTTTATTTAGATATATATAAATGAACGAAGGCAGAAGGCATTCAAATGGGGAATATAGCCCACCTGAATGTTGATCGCCAATTGTGGCAGTAAGAGCTTATCAAGAATAGTGCAAATTTTCTCAATCACCATCAAGTTCGTTTGTTCGTTCAAACCCCCAATATTATAAGTTTCACCAACTCTACCTTTTTGAAGCACAAGATGAATAGCTTCGCAGTGGTCAGTCACATAAAGCCAATCTCTAACGTTTTGACCATCTCCATATATAGGTAGCTGTTTACCCTCTAACGCATTCAGAATCATTAAAGGAATCAATTTCTCTGGAAACTGACGTAGACCATAGTTATTGGAACAATTAGTCGTTAAAGTAGGTAAACCATAAGTGTGATGATACGCGCGCACAAAATGGTCAGATGCTGCTTTGGATGCTGCATAAGGACTATTAGGTGCATAAGGGGTATCTTCACGGAAAGCTGGGTCACTTGGACTTAATGAACCGTATACCTCATCTGTAGATACGTGTAAAAACCGAAATTGCTGTTGCTTCTGTGCTGACAGCTTTTGCCAATAATGCTTACTAGCTTCTAATAGCTGGAATGTACCAACTACATTAGTATCAATAAAATTCTCTGGACTCAATATAGAACGGTCAACATGACTTTCTGCGGCAAAGTTAATAACTGCATCAGGCTGATATTGTTCAAGTAAGTTACCTAATAGCTCCTTATCACCAATATCTCACTGTACAAAATTATAGCCGGAGTCAACTTGGAGTTCTGCTAAACTTTGTAAATGAAGAGCGTAAGTCAATTTATCCAAATTAACCACGTTAGCCCATCGTTCAAGTCTAGCCTTGAGGACAAAATTAGCACCAATAAATCCGGCGCCGCCTGTTACTAATACAGTTTGCATATTTATTTGTTAAACTAGTTACATTTAGAATCTAAAATGCTTTCAATAAGACAAATTAGATTGCAATGTAATGCGAGATTAAATACAATAAGTATATTTACTTGCGTATTTAATTGTGGATTCATTTTACTTTTTACACATCATACAAACAACAACCATTCACTACAATTTATATAAAGATTAGGTTAAGGCGGTATATCGGTATTAATGGGCAACAAGAAAATAGTGATTGATCCAAAAATCCGCCCCCCCACTAAACTCAAACTTACCAGGCGAGTAGCTAATAATAATCGCTCTAACTCAATTTGTAACCAACATCACCAGATGCAGGAGATGACTTAGTAGTTGATTGCGCTATGAATGCGGGTGCAATCATCGTAACATATAACATCCGCGATTTTCGCAGCGCAAAAAATGATTTGGGTTTGCAAATCATGACACCAACACAATTTGTCACCAATCTAGCATAATTAAGAGAGTCTTCCATGAGCCAACTAAACATTCAATTACCAGAAACCTTACGTCAACAGTTAATTAACTTAGCTGAGGATGAAGGTATTCCTCTCGAACAATACATCCTTTACGCTTTAACTCGTCAAGTTACATTAACATACTCAATTCAAGCAAATTCAGAAATAAATATAAACCAGCAAAAGCAGTCTTTCAAAGAGTTACTAACTGAATTAGGTGAAATCAATTCTACGGAGATTGAATCTATTTTAGCTGAACGTGAGGTAGTAGACCCAGAGCCAGAATTAAGTTCAGATACAATTGTTCGTCTTCAGCAACGAATACGTAACAAATTACTTTCCTAGACGGAAATTTCAGTCTTCTTTAACTGAATTTGATACATATAGCAGGTTTAAAGCAATCGCTGCAAATAGAGACCCTCAATCCGGTTTAAAAATACTTGCAACACTTGATACTTTGACATAATAAGCGTTTTTCAATTTATTTGGCGCCATACATTCAAGATTTTAATATTGGCGCCTACATGACATTGGCTGAAAAATTTAAATTTATGCACGAATAACGGTGACTGAACGTTTGTTTTTTGTGGTTGTAATTTGTGTCTTTAAGCGTTCTTCAATAAGCAGGCGCCTGACTGCACGAATCCACCATCCGTTACATCCGTTACATCCGTTGCAAATTCTTTTCTACTTTCATGCGGCTACAAAGGCGCCTCTACTTCTCTTGAATACAAGCAAAAATTCCTGACATCCGCTAACCTAGAGTAAGTTGGTTCAAAATCAAGTTTATGTTTCAAACAGACCCTCCTCGTTCCGCAAAAGAAGTGCTACCGACAATGTACGATCTTCCTAGTGAATCTTTGGAGGAACCTGGTTTGCCAGACGAATTTCATGTTTCCCAACCTCAACTGCTGCGAGAAACATTTATACCACCCAACTATCCAGAAGACCAGGTATTTATTGCCAGCGACTTAAATTTATACTACGACCCTAACCATACTCTATGGTTTAAACGTCCTGACTGGTTTGCAGTTTTGGGAATCCCCCGTCTTTATCAACAAACAGAACTGCGTTTGAGCTATGTCGTCTGGCAAGAAGGAATAGACCCAAATGTTGTCGTCGAATTACTTTCTCCAACTACAGAAAAAGAAGATTTAGGAAAAACATTAAGGGAGATAAATCAACCACCAACAAAGTGGGAGGTATATGAAAAAATCCTGCGTGTTCCTTACTATATAATATTTGACCGCTACACAAATCATTTACGAGTGTTTCAAAATCTAGCAGGTCGTTACCAAGAATTAACCATTACAAATTCTCGAATCTGGCTGCCGGAATTAGAGCTAGGTATCGGACTATGGCAAGGTACTTATCAAGGTGTACCGCGATTATGGCTGCGCTGGTATGATGCGACTGGTAATTGGATACCCACTCCAGTTGAACTTGAGCGCGCTAAAACAGAACGTCTAGCCGCACGATTAAGAGAATTAGGCATAAATACTGAAGAATGAAGATGGCGCCAAGCACTTAATAACTGCTAACTCTACGGCGCCTCTCGTAAATATTAACCCATCCGAATCGGAGGTAGCTTATACCCACTTTTCTCGTCTTTATCTTTATCTTTTTTATTATTTTCTTCCCTATATCCTTTGGAGTAATAACCTCCATATCGAATATTTTCTTTAACACCGTTGATAACCATTCCCAAAACTCGTTGTCGCGACTGTTCCAACTGCGTTCTTGCAGCAGTAATAGCACCAGTATCTGCCACTCCAAGGCGCCCGACAAACAATATCCCATTTACCAGCTTACTTAAAAGCAATGCATCTGTTACTAATGTTAACGGTGGAGCATCAACGACTACAAAGTCATAATTGCTGCTAACTTCTTCTATTAAAGAAACCATACGTTGCGAATCTAACAGCGCAGTAGGGTTAGGAGGAATGGTGCCTGCAGTTAGCACATCTAAGTTATATGATGCTTCAAAGGCGCCTGCTTGTAAATTACTCTGATTCACCAAAATTTCACTTAACCCTGTAAAATTAGGCTGTTCCCAAATTTTGTGTTGACGCGGGCGCCTCATATCTGCATCTATCAAGAGTACTCGATATCCCATCTGGGCTTTAGCTAGTGCTAAGTTAGCAGCAACAAAAGACTTACCTTCACCTTGAATTGAGCTAGTTACTACTATAGTTTTGAGTGTTTGATCAGAAATAGTAAAACCTAAGTTAGTTAAAAGCATCTCAAAAGCTGATGTCGCTGGTGAATAGGGGTCATTCAGCACAGGTAACTCTTGTGCGCTTCCACCACTTGGGACTGCAATTTGGGGAATTTTACCAAGTAATGGATAGCCAAATAACCGTTGAGCTTGGTCAACCCTCTTAAGTGATTTATCCATAGCTTCCAACAATAAAGCCATCCCAACACCCAGAATAATACCTAAAACTCCACCCAGTAGCAAGTTTAGAAGAATATTTGGAGAAATAGGTCTTTCTGGCGCCACAGCATTAGAAACAACTCGCGCGTTACCTACCTTTTGCTTCTCTACAACTTCAACCTCTTGCAATTGCTTTAACACTTGTTGATAAGTCAACTGCGCTACTTGTAACCTTCGCTCCAGCGCGCGTTGCTGTTGTTCGAGCTTGGGTATATCTCTTAATTTTGCTTGGTTGTCAGAGTATGCTCTTTGTAATACCTGTACTTGACTATCTAATGCCAACCGTTCTACCTCAGACTTCACCAACTCACCAGTTAGTTCTTGCTTAATTTTGCCAATCTGCAAATCTTTTTCATTTACAGGCTGTTTATTATCAACAATTTTACCAACTCGCATCTCTAGTTGCTGCCTGAGAGCTTGTTCTTTAGCAGCTAAACTCTTTATTGTCGGGTGTTCTTTTGTAAAACGTGTTTGTGCAATAGCGAGTTCATCCTGTGCTTTTTGATAATTAGCTAACACTTGCTGCACACCAGCAGATTCATTTAAAGTCGAAAGCTCAACAGCTTGGTCTTTAGTTAAATTTAATTCATTTTGCAGAGCAGCAGAGCGAGTTGCAACACCTGACAATGTGGCTTTTGCTTTGGTGATTTCCCCTAACAAACCACCTAACGCAACTACATCACCTTTAGCTTCTTCTTCTAGCGCAACAACTTTATTTTGCTCTTTAAACCTACGTAAGGCCGCTTCTGCAATTACTACGTTTTGCTCAATTTTAGGTAATTGGTTACTCAAAAACTTGCGTGCTGATGTTGCCTCCTCACGATTAACACTAATATTACTTTCTAAATAGTTATTTACAAGCGTGTTAACTGTATCTGCTGCTACTTGCGGACTAGTATCGCGATATGCTAATTCTAATATATCAGTACCTTTAATAGTCTTTACTTTTAGCTGTCTAAGAAAAGCTAAAGGCTTTAATGGTTTACCTCGATTATCTTTAAGATTTAGGTCATCAATAGTTTTCTGAACTAATGGGTTCGAGCGAATTACTTCAGCTTCCGTTTCCACAGGACTGCTAAAGTTAGTCAGTCCCGTTAATTCTCCTACTCTTTGATTCAATCCAGTTAAAGCAGAGGCGCCACCCTGCTTCAAAAGCATCTTACTTTGTGCTTCAAAAACAGGCTTTTGTTGGAATGTTACAAAGGCAGTTAACCCAAATACGGCGCCGAGTATACCTGCTGTGACATACCAACGTCTTTTTAAAATTTCTGCATATTGTTGAAAATTAACTTCGTTTTGTTCTTCTTGCTGAAATTCCATAAATATTTGCTTTAAATATAGAAAATAGAAATGAATTTGCTACAGGTACCGCAGCATTATTTTTTTAATAAATAATAAGTTTCAATTGTTTTTAGTTTGTCTACTATATCAGTCCTTCATAACATACAGATTATTTATAATTTATGACAAGTACTTTTAGTTACATTCAACGATATTAAGATGCAGTTAATAGTTTTTTAATGTGGTGGATAATTTTATGGGACAGGCTCCTTGGATGCCTATCCCACAAGAGACTAAGCTATTATGCTTTTTTGGCAAAGCGTTTCCGCAAAGTGGCGCCGCAACCTACAGCGACTATGGAACTGATAACAGATATAGGTTCGGGAACTGGTTGAAGATTGCCATTGCTTACCACAGATTGTGACTGTTCAAAAGAATCACCTACATCAAGCGCTCCAATACCAACGTCAAATGAACCTGCTGTAGGGAAAACATAGCTGAAACTAGAAGCAACTGGAGTGAAAATTTGGGGAATATTAGTAGCCAAGTCTTTAATTGAAACAAACGCGCGGTCGCGGACATCTCCTGTCAAGCTCAAGTTAAAGCTAAAAGTATCACCAGCATTGATGCCAGTGAATGTATTTTTGATTGCAGACCCTTGAAATGGGCTATTAGCTAAATCGTTGGGGTTAGTAACTAAGCTAGTGTTTGGTATACCCAAAGCCGTTTCTAAGCTATCTGCACCACCTCCAGTTTCTAGAGCATTAGCACCAGCAGTGGTTAGTGTAGCTTGACCTGCTGTAGAGCTAATATCACCAAATGGAGTCCAGGTACTAAAGTCAATAGCAGCAGCATAGCTAGGACTAGAAGAAATCAAGCTACCTAGACTTAATAGACTAAATACACCTGCGGTCAGCGCTTTTTGTTTGATAAAAGTAAACATGTAATTATTTAAACTAAAATACAAAGTTATTGATGTTGTTCATTTCTGCAACGCTAATGTTATCCACCTGAAGGAAAGGTCTGAAAATTGCGGCGCCATTTAGACCATCGCGGTCAATTTGGATAAGGCTACTATTAGCAGAACTTCCTGCGACTATTCGCACATAGCCATCAGTAATTGCGTCACTACCGTTATAACCACCAGAAACTAGGCTATCGAGCAACCCAGTTAAAACAATTGTGTCGCTACCGACTGTAAAATCAGCGATGGTATGACCTGAATCCTTAATGCTGTTGTAAACAAATTGGTCGCTACCACCACCACCAGTAAGGGTTTTGGCGCCTGGATTACCTGTAATGCGGTCATTGCCAGCAGTTCCGGTTATTGAGGTGCGACCGCTACCTGTAATATTGTTATTTACAGTATAAAGGTTAAGCCCCACGAGAATTGGGTCGTGGTCAGAGGAACGGTAGAAGTCAGAATTGTATAAGCTGGTTTGTTGACCTGTTGATTTAAACTCGGTATTGTAGTCGAGAACAGACGGTTCATCTGCATTGATGTGAAACTCAGCGGCGCCTGTCACTTGAGTTTTGAGGCTGCTATTTGCTAAAGCATAGTCCAGAGAACCCCACTGTCCATCAAAGACGTAAGAGTAATTACTATTAGGAACTAAATTATTATACCCAGAACTTGCCAAAGTTGTGAGTGGGTCTTCTTTAGCATAAGCGTTAAGGTCGCCAAGAATTAAATAGTCTGTGTCAGTAGTTCCTGTTGGATTTGTTGCTAACCATGCTGCTAAATCTTGAGCCTGACGAGTACGAGTACCATTGGATAAAGCTTGACCGTCACCTGCATCTGCATCACCAGCACCACCCGAACTCGAACCCTTTGATTTGAAGTGATTGACAACTGCTGTGAATTGTTCGTTATTTGAGTTTTGTCTGAAGGTTTGCGCTAAAGGTTTACGACCAACTAAATCAAAACTACCAGTTCCGAATCCACTTGGTGTTACTACCGCATTACCGACTGGAGTCACACTGCCAGGTTTGTAGATAAATGCAACTTTAATCGCATCAGACCCCTGCCCAACTCCTGGGTTGACAAAAGCATAGGTACCAGGCGCCGTAACAGCATTCAGTCCGTTGACTAAATCTTGAATTGCACTAGTAGCACCATAGCCATCATTTTCCATTTCAATCAAACCAACGACATCGGCATTTAATGCGTTGATAGCGGCGATTGTCTTGGCACGTTGACGGGTAAATTCTGCACTTGTATCTGCTCCGCGCGCAGTGGGGAAACCACTACCAGTTCCATCACCATTGAAGTAATTAAGAACGTTGAAACTTGCAACTTTTAATGTACCACCAACGTTAGGCGCCGCAGTTGGACGGGGATTAGTAGGTGTAAAGTTGACACCACTTGTAGTTTGAACGCGATATCCTTCAAAACGCTGGTCTAAAACACCGATAATGCTAGCAACGGTATCACCACCACGTAAGGTATTGGTAGCACTGAGAGGATTACCACCACGACCAAAGATGATGGGGTCTGGGTTTTGAGTACTTCTACCGTCATCTAAATATATCTGACGCTTGGCAATTTCACCTAAATATGCACTATATCCACTTACACTTGGTGCATTGAATTGAGTGTACTGGTCAAGTCTACCATCAGTACCAGGCTGGTTACTGGCGCCAGTTGCCGAAAGAAGGATTTGACCGAAACGACCTAATTCAAAAAACTCTGTAACAGTCAAGTTGCCTTCTTCAGCACTGATATTAACCCGCATACCCTCGTAGCGCTCCAAATCTGTCACACTAGTAACAGGTAATTGGATATTTGTAACTGTGGGCAAAGTGCTGGCGCCTAAGTTAGTTACATTAGTAACACTTGAAAGTTGAGTTAGGTTGTTGCCACTGCTAGTAAATTCACCAACAGTTCCTGTAACTCGAACCTTATCACCAACGTTTACAGCTACGCCGAATGTGCTATCAAAAACGAAGATACCTTCTGATGTAGTAGAGTCAGCATCAGCATCAGCATCTTCTTCCTGCACGTAAAATCCACTTAGACCAGTCGAACCTTGAAAATCACCGACAACAATACCCTCAATCGTGCGAGAACCACCAAAAGAAGAGTTAAAGGTAGAACCACTACCTTGAATTTGGTGGATTTTGGTAATACCAGTAGTAGGAGCAGTTTCGTTATCTGTAACCGTAACGCTGGCAGCACCATCACTAAAACCTGATGCGCTTGCAGTAATCGTGACATTTTGTGAACCATCTACTATGGCATCATCCACCGCATCCACAGCAAAATTCGCAGAAGTTTGTCCTGCAAGGATTGTTACGGTAGTGGGAACGGTTGCTTCTGTTGTATCACTACTTAACAATGTAACTGTTAAAGGGCTAGTAGTGCTACCAGCACGGGTTACAGTAGCAGTTGCAGCAGATGCTCCTGCGGCTTCTGAGAAAGAGTTGGGTGTAATACTGAGAGTCAGGGAAGTTGCACTAGCGCTACCACGAAGGTTATTGATGTAAGTAGTATTGGCGCCACCATTAGCCTGTCCTGGTGTTGTTGAATTAATAGGTATCCCTGTTGTCCAATTAGCAGTACTTGAGGCGCCTGTCGCATCTGAGTTAAGTGCGTAGCCAGTATTATCAACGCTGGCGCCGAAGTCTACGTTTGCAGCAGCAGTGAAAGCACCTGTTGTTGTAGTACCAATATCTACCGCAAACCCATCTGCAGAAATAGTTGCACCGCTACTAGCTGTATCAACCCAGACAACATCATTACCTGCAATATCCCCAGTATTAGCTGAGTTAGCATTTGGTAAGAACGAACCACCCGCATTCAAGGCAATACTCCAGTCACCACCTGTAGGGTTGTAGGTAATGTCTTGAGCAAAAGCACCTGTTCCACCAACAGCAATTATAGTTCCAGCCTTAAAGGTACTAGCAATAGTACCCATATTGGTAAAATCGTAGGCAGAGAATTTTATATCTTTGGCAGCTCTAGAATCTCCAACAAAAAATAAATTTAATTCTGTAGCTGTTAAATCTTGAAGTAACAAGAGTTCAATAAATTCGTTTCCAGTCGTGAGCGTTCCACCTCGGTAAAACTCGTTAATAATGATTTTCGGCATAAATACTGTCTTCTTGGTAGTAATAGTTAGGTGTATCGAACTTGGAACTCGTAATCACCGGAAAACAGATTGTTTGACAAAACCTCTCCCCCAACCCCTTAACCTACAAGGGGGTTAGGTTTTCCACATAACATAAAAATTCAGAATTATTAGCCAATAATTAATATCTACAAAAAACAGGCTAATTAAAATCATTAAACTGTTTTTTATAAGAGTCAGTATAAAGTGATGAGTTTAAGAGTATATTAATATTTATTTAATATAAAAATCAAAAATATTGTGCTTATATTATTTTATACAGCATATATTTTATTATATAACATAAATTAGATGTAGAGACGCGATTGAATCGCGTCTCTACGTGGGTCTGGAATAACGCATTCATTGCCGCAGGCAAATGATTATGGTGATAGGCTTACCCCTGATTCGCCAGCAGTATCCTCTTAGGAGAGGGGTTAGGGGAGAGGTTTTAAAAGCCGTGAAAAGTTAGAAGATTTATTTTACCTGTCCAGCGCTTACGTATTTACGCTTTATGACAGTACCAATTCCTATTGCTGTTAGTGAACCAATTATAGTGAAAGGTTCAGGAACAGGAGTCGCATTTACCTGCACCATATCGAAACGCCAGGTTCCCCCAGCGTATGCTTGGCTGGTACCAGCGTCAGCAGAGAAGTAACTGCTTGTACTAGGCTCAAAAGCGGAAACAATCTGGAAAGCAAAATTAGCATTGTTGTTCACTTCGGGAATACTTGACAAGTTTCTAAGATTTCCATTGAACCAATCATCACCACTAGAGTTAGGAACACTGAGTAAGCCAGAATCTACGAAATTAATCCCATCAATAGAGTATTGAAACTGGGCGTTTCTACTAGCAGTATTTGAGAAGCGCTGATCCCATTTCACAGTAATGTCTTGATATCCTAGTGTACTAACCTTAAACCTCACCCCTGCAGTTTTGTCACTAGACCCCTGTCCTGGATAGCCGGCAGTGTTCCAACCGCTGTCATCACTAGTTGCTGGGTCAGAGCTATTATTAGGGCTAGTACTACCGTTGCCACCTGCCGCAAATGTTGCGGTTGTTCCTCCTACAAGGGAAGCTGTTCCGCTTCCGATATTAGGAATCGTGGTACCAGTGGCAGGAGTAGAAGTGCTATCAGGGGGAACACTATTGAAATTCCATTCAGTGAGAACAATTTGTTGCGCTAGCGCATTAGAGGGTAGTAAAGTCAGTCCTAGGATGACTCCAGCAGTTAAGCACAATCCCTTTAGGGGCAGAATATTATTCAGTCTTTGCATAAAAGTTTCCTCTTAAGAAAATTACGGTTGACCGATTTCTCAAAGCAAAATAAGCAAAACAGGAATAGACTTATTGCAAAAATAATTTGTGAATAAAGATAGGCTTCGCCTAAGCTACAAATAATGAATTAAATTCCCAACTATGTAGTCGGAGTAACAACCATTTTTTGCAGATAACTTTATCAACAAATTTTTTCAACTCTACACAAAATCTTTTAACAATAAATCTAATTAAATTTTACAATTTCTCTATTAATAAATAATTTGACTTATTTAAGGCTTAATTAAAAAACAAAAAATGATACAGATTTTATAGGGATTGAATTTAATTATTGAAAAAAATTTAAGTGCCAGTATGGTGGCTTAATCGAGTGATTAAGCTTTCAATAGCGTTGCTGTGTAGATTAGGCACCCGACTGAACTACCGACACTTAAGCCTAACTTTTTCATTTCCGAATGCGCTTGAATTTTTTTTACTCTTCGGCTTTGCTTACCCTTATCCACGTAGTATATTTCCAAATACTAATAAATAAAGTTCCGGCAATCAAAGCTCCTAAATTCCATTTTATAGACTTAGTTAACCAAGATTTTTTTTGTTGAGACTTTGCTGCATCAGCTTGGCTTTTTAATTGTGCTTTTGATTGATTAACATCCGCCAAAATTTTATCTTTTAATTGTTGAGGACTTTTATCACCGAGCGAACCACCTTGACGCTTGACAATTTCTTCTACTGCTTCAGGTGTTGCTTGCTTAAATCTTTCTTCAAACCCACTTGCTTGGGTAAGCTTTTGTTGATACTGACCATCTATGTAGGTGTTAACAACATTATTTACTAGTACTGTGTTTGCAATAGCTAGGGGAATAAGCAATATATATAATATTCCCACCAATAAAGTTAACCATGACAGCACCTTTAACAAGAAACGTTCCCACTTATATCGCTCATTTAATCCTCCAATGAGAACCAGACCTAATCCAAGCAAGCTTACAGGAGATTTTTCAACGAATGCGCCAATCAGTTGAAGCATGGAAATAGCATTACCAAAGTTTGAATTTGAAATAACAGTTTCGATTAAGTCAAATAATGCCAATCCCAACATTCCATAACCAATTAATCGCAATATCCGAACCGATGACATTAACTCAAAACTGCCATACTTCAGAGATTCTACGGTGCCTCCTAATTTTGATAGCTGTAAATGTACCTGTTTATCGTTATCTATATCGCTCATAATTCTAACTAAATTAACTACAACTACAAAATAAAAACTAAATCTTTGGAAAATTACTATACCACCACTTATGCCAGTCAAAAAAGGCATTTTCTAACACTTGGTAAGCAACTTCTTTTGAAGTATTGTTGAGAGAAACTGACATGTGTGTGAAAAGACAACGCTTATCTAAAAGAGGCGCCTTACCTAATAGCGCTTGGGTTAAACGTTGTGAATTTACATCGTGAAGAAAGTTATTTTTTAAAGATTGTGTGTATGTAACAGTCGTGTTACCCTGTGGATTAATGCAAGCAATTAAAAACGCGCGCTCCTCTTTCACCCCTAGAGCATAATAACCAACACCCTCTTTTTGATATAATTTAGGAGGTGATAAAATTTTATTTATATACTGCATTTTCTCAGAGGCATCTACTAAGCCACTTAAATAATGCATTTCTATATTCAAGGGCAAATTCTGATTAAAATTCTGAGTATATTGATAACGCCACTGTGTTATTAACTCTGGTATCAAATACTGTGGCTTAGGCAATAATTCAGTTGTACTTAACTGCCACTGTGTTAACGGTACCGAGTTTGGAAAATTAAAAGCGGTTGCCTTTAGCTTGTAAGGAGTAGGAATAAAAACTACTTTTCCGGCAATTAAAGCTGCACTAATAAATGTTAAAGCTAAAATCCGGGTACGAAATTCTTTCCAAATCATAATTTATTTACTTAATACCCATATTTTCTTTTTGACTCCGCAGCAATATCCAGCAAAACAACCCGAATAGTACAACAGCAATTGTACTAAATATCAAAGAACCATCTCCATCATGCCAGTATTTAAAACTTTGTTGGTCGCCATATACTACTATCAAAGCCATCAGCGCAACTCTAACTCCATTTACAATAAACCCCATAAAAGGCGCCACAATTAATGTAATAACCTTTTGCTTTAAGTTCAAATTGAACATTAAAAGGAAAACTACAGCAAAACCCACCATCTGAATAACAAGCTCTATTCCCGAACAGCCAGAATATACTTCAATACCACCTGTTGGCGTCAAAATCTTTTGTCCAGCAAGAGTAAACTTAAAACCTCCACACCAAAGAACAAAAGCAGAAAATTTTGCGGTGAGAGGTGATATATCAAATATGAATTTAGGTAAAACTATTGATGCAGCTAAACAAAGTAAAGCCAATAACTCTCCTTGATACTGCTTTAGTCCTTTAAACCCAGAAGCTAACAGTGCAAGACCAAAAGCAGATACTAAAGGCGCCAAGTACCATAAAAAAGTGGAATTTATCGTAAATAAGCCTAGTAAATATACAAAACCTATAAGTACTAAACCACAAACACTAGGTAAAAATGCGCTTTCTAAAGTTAATTTATTACGTTTGTCCCAAATTAAAGAAGAAACTGCCGCCAAAAATACCAAACTCGTACCAAAAATGTTGCTACTATCTATTTTTGAAGTCACACCTAGCTGAATCACTATTAAGCTGGCGCCAATCCCTAACAGTAACAATTCATGATTATTTAAGATTTTATCGAGATTAGTAAAATTTATTTTCATTTCTACATTTTTATACCATCAAATAATTTTTTGAGATTAGCATGGAAAATGTTTTTTCAAACACATATGAAGCTTGTATATGCTCGGATTGATTCTACTGGATACATTTTGTGTTAGCAACAACGATTTACTACAATTATGATTAAATACATTAACCAAAATTTAAACATTAGAATCTAAAGACGCGATATATGGCATCTATACATTGCTGCAATTAATGTGACTAACCTGACTTGATTTGTGATAGTAATAAAAGTCTAATTTAAATTTACGGTTGACGTGCGGAATGCACTAGGCGCCAGAAATATCTATAATCTCAAAAAATTAGCATCCCATGTTTACCACTATCAAAAATTCGTTTATATCGATTAGTGCATTTGGATTATTGAGCTTAGGTAGTTTATTTTATACTACCGCAACCCTTGCTGCTGATATTGACTTAAGCACTTGGCAACAAGCAGGTGATGTTATTAAGTTCTCATCAAATGTAACCCTAACTAATGCATATTCAGGAATAGGGGATCAAGGGGATGATCCAAATGGCTATTTTCATATAAATAACAATCCAAATACTGACCCACTTCTTAGTAGCGCTGCTATCGCCCTTAATGACGGTAACAGTAGTAGCAGTTTAGAAGCATTCCTTGGTGTAACTGCTGGTAGTTTACCTAAAAATGGCAGCGATTTAGGTGTCATAGAAGGTTCTGCAATTAGAGGTATTATTACCGCTGGTGCGGGAGACATTTTCCAATTTACTTATAATTTTCGCAGCAACGAGCCTATACGTCAGAATTTCAGGAACGACTACGCTTTTGTCACAATTAACGGTAATACTCTCACTCCCCTACTAGCAACCGTTAGTGGTGCTAAAATCAACACAACCAAAAATTCTTCACATCCGTTAACCTAGAGTTAGTTGGTTTTAAATCAAGCTTTATGTTTCAAACAGACCCTCCCCTTCCTCTTAACAAAACCTTGCCCACTATGTATGATTTACCTAGTGAAGACCCTGACGAGGAAGAATTAGACCCAACTGTTCATCCCCGTCCAGCATGGGAAACTTTGCCAACTATGTACGACCTGCCCAGCGAAGATCCTGAGGAACCCGGCTTGCCTGACGAATTTCATGACTTTCAACCCCAGTTGTTACGAGAAACCTGCCAACCTCCCAACTACCCTAAAGAGGAAATGTTTATTGGCACAGACTTAAATTTATATTACGATAGTCGTCATTCTTTATGGCATAAGCGACCCGATTGGTTTTTGGTGTTGGGTGTGGCTCGCGCTCAACAACAACAAGAAATGCGCTGGAGTTATGTGGTTTGGCAGGAGGGGATAGCGCCATTCTTAGTAGTGGAACTGCTATCACCAGGTACAGAAGCCGAAGATTTAGGACAAACACTGAGATCTGCCAACAAGCCACCGACGAAATGGCAAGCGTATGAGCAGTACATGCGTATACCTTACTATATTGTATTTGACCGTTATCAAAACCATTTGCGGGTGTTTCAATTAACTGGCACACGATATCAAGCAGTAGAACAAAAGGAACCAAAATTGTGGTTTCCAGAACTAGAATTAGGGTTAGGAGTTTGGCAAGGGAAATATCAAGAAACAGAAGGGTTATGGCTGCGTTGGTATGATGCTGTTGGCGATTGGATTCCAACTAATCAAGAACGAGCTGAACAGGAACGCCAACGAGCTGAACAGGAGCGCCAACGAGCTGAACAGGAGCGCCAACGAGCTGAAAGATTGGCAGAAAGGTTGCTTGAGCTAGGTATTGATCCTGCGGATTTGTAAAGGAAAATTCCAACAATTAGTACCTAACAAATGAGATTCCCCACACTTTTACGCGCATCGGTTATCAGCTTTAAAATAATCGCATTGGCGCCAATTGTTGGCGCCGAAAAAGATAATATAACTATTTTAACCCTTTAAGGCTTTTCTAAAATTGCGACGATAGGATTTGTTTGTAATTAATAATACTGGCCAGAGTATAGATAAACTTAAACGGTTTGGTAATGACCGTTGAAAGTTTGTTCTTTCAAACCCATTCCAGAATTTCCAAATACCGCTGACGTAAACAACTACAAATACAACACCAATTAAAGTAGACATTCCTATTTACTCCAAACACAAGTGGTAATAATGTTAGCTAAGTATTTCTAGAGGATGTTTTAAAAGTGTCTTTAATTGTCATGGTGAATGTAATGAAGCATCTTAGTATATAAGGAAACTCTAGATTCTTCGCTACGTTCAGAATGACAAGTGATTCTACACTTCCGTAATTTTTATTATCAAGCACATAGTTTATACATATAGTGTAGTCTAATCTGGGCACGAACAGCCAGTATCTTTTTATATGGGCTAACTACAACTCGACAGGTGCCCATTCCAGATACATCCAGATACATTATGTGATATATTTTAAAACTGCATAAAATCTAAAGTGCTAAAAATTGTTAAGCTCTCATAATTCATGCCTTCTTGATTTTATCTTCAAAAACAAGCTAGTGTTCGATTAGCATTCGTATCAATCGTTCGACGCTTATGTGCCTATAGAAAGTTCCTAAAATATGAACATTCGTAGGAAACTATAGAAAGCACTTTCGTCGTGCAGATAACTTAGGAGGATTTATGCGTGCAGTATTAATGGCAGGGGGTTCAGGGACGCGGCTTCGCCCTCTCACTTGCGACCTGCCTAAGCCAATGGTGCCGATACTAAATCGCCCCATTGCCGAACACATCATCAATCTTCTTAAACGGCATAATATTAACGAAGTCATTGCGACTTTGCATTACCTTCCCGATGCATTACGCGATTATTTTCAAGACGGCGCCGATTTTGGCGTACAAATGACTTATGCCGTCGAAGAAGACCAGCCTTTAGGTACAGCAGGCTGCGTTAAAAATATTGCCGAGCTTCTTGATGAAACTTTTTTAGTAATTAGTGGAGATAGTATAACAGATTTTGACTTAACTGGGGCAATTGAATTCCACAAGCAGCAAAAGTCAAAGGCTACTTTGATATTAACGCGCGTTCCAAACCCTATCGAATTTGGTGTTGTAATTACCGACAAAGACGGTCGAATCAACCGATTTTTAGAAAAACCTTCGACGAGCGAAATTTTTTCCGATACTGTTAATACTGGTACATATATTCTAGAGCCAGAAGTTTTAGATTATTTGCCAGAGAATACCGAATCTGATTTCTCTTCATTTTTATTTCCTTTACTTCTAGCAAAGGGTGAACCGATGTATGGTTACATTGCCCAAGGGTATTGGTGCGATGTCGGTCACTTAGATGCTTATCGTGAGTCACAGTACGATGCACTTGACCGTAAAGTCAAGTTAGATGTTGCCTATAACGAAGTATCACCAGGATTATGGGTGGGTCAAAATACTTACATTGACCAATCTGCTAAAATTGAGCCTCCTGTTGTGATTGGTGATAATTGCCGAATTGGCGCCCGCGTTCAAATAGAGGCTGGTTCAGTAGTTGGTGATAATGTCACAATCGGCGCCGATGCTAGTCTCAAACGTCCAATTGTCTGGAATGGCGCAATACTTGGTGATGAAGCTCACTTAAGTGCCTGCGTAATAGCACGAGGAACACGAGTAGACCGTCGCGCCCATGTACTCGAAGGGGCAGTGGTAGGTTCGCTATCGACTGTTGGAGAAGAGGCACAAATTAGCCCGTTTGTTAGAGTTTGGCCCAGTAAAAAAATTGAATCAGGCGCCACTTTAAATCTGAATTTAATTTGGGGCAACACTGCACAGCGCAATTTATTCGGACAGCGTGGAGTTCAAGGGTTAGCAAATATTGATATAACCCCTGAATTTGCCGTCAAGTTAGGCGCCGCATACGGTTCTACACTCAAACCTGGTTCAAAAGTCACAGTATCGCGTGACCAACGTAACATTTCACGCATGGTAACACGGTCATTAATTGCGGGCTTAATGTCGGTAGGTATTGACATTCAAAACCTTGATGCAACCGCTATTCCAATTACACGCACTGTTATTCCTACAATGGGTGTAGCAGGTGGTATTCATGTGCGCGTACACCCCGACCGTGCGGACTACATCCTAATTGAATTTATGGATGATAAAGGTATCAACCTTTCTAAACCCAAAGAAAAGAAAATTGAAGGGGCATTTTTTAAGGAAGATATGCGACGTGCCCTAATTCACGAAGTTGGGGATGTGGCATACCCTAGCCAAGTTGCTGACATTTATTGTATGGCTTTTGAAAAATTTCTACATATTGACACAATTCGTAATAGTCGAGCCAAAGTTGTAATTGACTATGTTTACGCAGTGTCTGGTGCAGTACTACCCCAAATGCTCGACCAATTTGGCGCCGATGCAGTAGTACTAAATGCGAGTTTGAACAAAAGCGCAATGTCGGCAATGAACCGCGAAGCATTGTTAACGCAGTTAGGACATGTTGTCGAAGCTTTAAAAGCTAACTTTGGTATTCAAGTATCAGCAAACGGTGAACAGCTAATTTTAGTTGATGAGTCTGGAATGCCTATCCGTGGTGAAATATTAACCGCGCTAATGGTTGACATGGTGTTAACCTCACATCCACGCGGCGCCGTTGTAGTTCCTGTTCATGCTTCGAGCGCCGTTGAACAAATAGCTCGGCGCCATGACGGTAAAGTTATTCGCACCAAAGCTAACCCAACAGCGTTAATGGAAGCATGTAACAAAAATCCAAATGTTATGCTCGGTGGCAGTGGCGATACAGGCTTTATTTTCCCTGAACTACATCCTGGTTTTGACGCCATGTTCTGTATTGCCAAAATCATTGAAATGCTGACAATTCAAGAACGTTCGTTAGCATCGGTACGTTCGGAATTACCCCGTGTTATCCACAAAACTTATACGGTTCGCTGTCCTTGGACTGTTAAAGGCGCCTTGATGCGGTATTTAGTCGAAACTCACCCAGCACAAAACCTAGAACTTATTGACGGTGTAAAAATCTGTCAACCTTACGATGATAGCTGGATATTAGTACTACCTGATGCGTCAGAACCTTTAGTACATCTTTATATCAATAGCAATGACCGCGACTGGGTAGATAGCACTCTCAGAGATTATCGCGCGCGCGTACAAATGTTCATTGAGAGAGAAGAAGAAGCTGTAGTAGCTGAAGTTTAAATTTAATCCCCCCTAACCCCCCTTAATAAGGGGGGAACAAGAGAGACGCTTCTTAACCCCCCTTAATAAGGGGGGCAGGGGGGATCAAAGGTTTATAATATTTTTCTCTCTTGGGTAGGCAAAATGATAAGTTAGTAAATGAGCTGATATCATCGCATTACACAGGAAAGAAGGAACTAAGTTGAGCTACCAGAAACAAGCCATTGCCCCCCACGGTGGAGAGTTGGTTAACCGCCGAGCCACTCCTGCACAGAAAGAAGAATTTCTTTCAAAGGCTGATTATTTACCACGAGTCCAACTCGACGAGCGTGCGGTGTCTGACTTGGAAATGATAGCCATTGGCGGTTTTAGTCCGCTAACAGGATTTTTAAACCAAGCAGACTATAACAGTGTTGTTGATAACATGCGGCTTGAATCGGGCGCCGCTTGGTCAATTCCAGTTACATTATCAGTATCAGAAGAAGTTGCTGCGTCTTTAACTGAGGGCAGCTATATCCGTTTAGATAACCGCGAAGGTAAGTATATTGGTGTATTGCTACTAACCGAAAAATATACTTATAACAAAGAACGCGAAGCTATTAAAGTCTACCGTACTGATGATGAAAAGCACCCAGGTGTAAAAGTTCTGTACAGCCAAGACCCAGTACATTTAGCTGGGGATGTGTGGCTTTTAGAACGGAATGCTCACCCATTATTTCCAAAATATCAAATAGACCCAGCAGCATCACGCCAAATGTTCTTAGAAAAAGGTTGGCGAACTATTGTTGGTTTTCAAACTCGTAACCCTATCCACCGCGCACACGAATATATTCAAAAGTGTGCAATGGAAACTGTAGATGGTTTGTTTCTGCATCCTCTAGTGGGAGCAACGAAAGAAGATGATATCCCCGCTGACGTGCGGATGCGTTGCTACGAAATTTTGCTCGAAAATCACTACCCCAAAGACAGAGTGATTTTAGCAATTAACCCAGCAGCAATGCGCTACGCAGGTCCTAGAGAAGCAATATTCCATGCTTTAATTCGCAAAAACTATGGTTGTACCCACTTTATCGTTGGACGCGACCATGCAGGAGTTGGTGACTATTACGGTACCTACGATGCACAGTATATTTTTGAAGAGTTCAAACCTAAAGAACTTGGCATTACCCCAATGATGTTTGAACATGCTTTTTATTGTTTGCGTACAAAGCAAATGGCGACAACCAAAACAAGTCCCAGCACTCCCAGCGAACGAGTTCACCTGTCAGGTACAAAAGTCAGAGAAATGTTACGTCGTGGAGAATTACCACCACCTGAGTTTTCGCGTCCAGAAGTTGCTGCGGAGCTAGCTAGAGCAATGCAAGTCCTGGTAAATGTTTAAAGGGTGAAGGGGAAAGGTCTTTTTTACCCTTTACCCTTTCCTACATACAGTATTTATTTTTAAAAAACAGTATTTGCTGAAGCTTTACAATCAGGATTTTAGCCCTTTAATCTGTTATCTGATATAGAATGGGGCTGAGGTGTCGAATGATGAAACGGCGAACTTTTTTGCAGCATATTGGCGGCTTTCTCGCAGTATTGGGAATAACTGAAGCTGAGTGGCTGAGTTTGGGAAATAATTACTATCAAGCTTTGGCTCAAACAAGTTCGCGTAAGTTGGCTTTGCTGGTAGGCATTAATAACTACTCTCAGTTTCCGACTTTGAATGGCTGCTTGACAGATGTCGAATTACAAAAGCAACTCTTAATTCATCGCTTTGGTTTTCAACTGTCTGATATTTTATGTTTAACTGATGAGCAAGCTAGTAAGAGTTTAATTCAGAAAGCTTTTAATGATTTGAACAGTCAAGTTCAACCTGGTGATGTAGTTTATTTTCACTTCAGTGGTTACTCGACTTATGTTAAGTCACAAAAAGCACTGATATTATTTGACGATAGTCTTGAAAAGAAAGGTGAAGCTAATTATTTATTAGAAGAAACACTGCAACTAATTTTACACGCACTCAAAACAGAAAATGTAATTGCTGTACTTGATACTGGTTATAATATTAATCACAGCAAAAATTGTGGTTTAAAAGTTCGCACGGTTAAAATACCTGATAATATTAATATCGCTAACGATGAATTAGAGTACCAAAAACAACTTAAAAGTCAAGCAATTACCACACCTCCTGCTTTAATATTATCTGCAACCTCAAACCCTAATCAGTCAGCTAGAGAGCTACAAATGTCAGGGTTTAGTACTGGTTTATTTACTTATGCTTTGACGCAATACCTTTGGGAAAATAGCTTAACAACTACAGTGCAATTCGGTTTGCAAAAAGTTAATTCAACCGTACAGCAACTAGGCAGCAATCAACAGTCAACTTTAATAAACAGTAAAAAAATTCAGCAGTTAGGGACATTTGCCAGTAATTTCGGTATAGGCGCCGATATTAATATTCAGTCAGAATATTCAGGTGGCGCCGAAGGTGCTATTACTAGTGTAGAAGAAGATGGTAAAGCAGTACAGCTTTGGTTGGGAGGTGTACCAGCACATGTACTAGAATATATGGGCGCCAACTCTAGGTTTGCTGTGATCTCAAATTCAGCTTCATCACCAAATTTGGTATTGCGTGTACGCTCTGGGTTAACGGCAAAAGCTTCACTTCGTACTGACTCTAGTACAGAAACTTCAATTAGTTTACAGGTTGGACAATTAATTCAAGAAGTGGTGCGCGTTATTCCAAAAAACATCCACCTTAATATAGGATTAGATAAATTAGAACGTATCGAACGTGTTGACGCAACTAGTGCTTTTGCAACACTCAATCATATTTCGAGTACAGCCGCAGAACAACCCACAGATTATATATTTGGTAAATTGCTAGATAAACCTCAAGAAACTGGTGCAATGGTATCATCTAGTCGTTATGGTTTATTTAGCCTTAGTGGAGAATTAATTGCCAACACATCGGGTGAGGTTGGAGAAGCGGTAAAAGTTGCAGCGCAAAGACTGGCGCCAAAATTACAAACTTTACTTGCCGCAAAATTATGGCGCATTACCGAAAACGAAGCTTCATCACTGCTAAATGTCAAAGTTACACTCGAAACAGTAGTAGCTTCTCACGCTGGCGCCAGTTCGCAACCAATAATGATTAGGGAAAGTTTTAGAGGTCGAGCGTTTAGCACTAAAGTGCTTACAACGACAACGACAACGACGACGATGGAATTAAACAAACTTTCTATAGGGAATCGTATTCAATATAAAGTTGAAAATAAATCGAATCAAACTCTTTATTTAATGCTGCTAGGGTTAGATAGTAGCAAAAATGCCTTTGCATTATACGCTTGGCATAACAAGAGTGAAGATGCACCACCATTACCATCACTGCAAAATATCACTATTGAACCTGGCGCCACTACTACCGTTCCCCAAACTAACCCAGGCTTTGAGTGGATTATACAAGGACTTAGCGACTCTATTGAAGTTCAGCTAATTCTTAGCACGGCGCCTTTCACTCAAACCCTTGCTGCACTATCAGTAACAAAAGTGGCAAGAGTAGAGCAACAGCGAATTGTGCCTGTATCGAATCCTAGCGAAGTTGCAGTTGCGCTTTTGCAAGATTTACATGATGCATATAAAGACAAAAAAGATACGAGTGATGCTTACGTATGGAATGTTAATAATTGGGCAAGTTTTAGTTTTGTTTTTCAAGCCCAATAATTGTTTTAAGCACTGAAGTGCTTATTACCAGCTCTTTCACATGTATTTTTTTAAAATTAATTCTAGCTTTTGCTTTGTTGCATCTGGTATTTGATCTAACGAAGTTAAAATTGCATATTTCAATGCTGAATGCGCTTCACTCACAATAGCGGACTCACTTAGGCGCCGTACTGCTTCTGTAATAACTTTTTGTGCGTTGACAGCGTTGCGCTGTAAGTTTGCTACCACCATCTCTACTGTTACGCTGTCGTGGTCTGGATGCCAACAATCGTAGTCTGTTACTAATGCCATTGTCGCATACGCAATTTCTGCTTCGCGCGCTAGTTTTGCTTCTTGTAAATTCGTCATTCCTATTACCGTGGCGCCCCAACTACGATAAAGATTTGATTCCGCTTTTGTTGAAAATGCTGGCCCTTCCATGCAAACATAAGTACCACCACTGTGCAAAGTTACATCAGCTAAGTTTGAAGCAGTAATCGAATCACTAACAATTTTAGCTAGATGTTGACAAACAGGGTCACCGAATGTAATGTGTGCAACAATACCCTCACCGAAGAATGTAGATACTCGATTTCTTGTTCTGTCTATAAACTGGTCTGGAACCACCATATCTAATGGTTTTACTTCTTCTTTCAATGAACCTACCGCACTCGCTGAGATTATATACTCAACACCAAGCTTTTTCATCGCGTAGATGTTGGCACGAAATGGTAACTCTGTTGGCAATAATGTGTGGTTCCGACCGTGACGCGCAAGAAATGCAACTTGTGTACCGTCAAGCTTTCCTAAAATCAATGCGTCTGATGGTAAACCGAATGGTGTATCAATTTGCACCTCTTCAACTTCTTTTAATGCGTCCATTTTGTATAGACCGCTACCACCTATTATGCCAATTTTAGTTTCTGCCATTGTTTTTACTCACTTAACCAAAAATATTAGCTTGCTGTTTGCCAAGTATTGTACCCCGCAGTACCTCCATCACACCTAATATTATTTCTACTTATTCTTCATCGAATTTTTATAAGAACTACTATTAGTTAAAAATTCATCATTCCTTGGCAATTGATACCACCTCTTTCAAGCGCGTCTAATCATCTGAAACACTAGTATTCATACAGTGTAAGCATGATTCCCTAGATGGCGCCTGTGTACGTTAAGTAGTTTCAACCTATACATGTGTATAAGTTTTTGTTAGTCTCATGTTAGTGTTAATAAAAAAGGTGTTTCACTTGCTTTGACTCTCTCATCTCGGTTTCTATTCTCATTCTCCTTAATTGGTTTAACCAAAATTATTGTGGGAAGGCGCCATGATTAGGGAGTATTAAGTATTAAAGAACCAAAAATGATTTAAATAACGCCAAAAATATCAAAACCTAATGTTTTACTATAGTAGCGGCTACCATGATGTGCTTAATGGTTGGTTTACTTGCTCACTTAAAAGCAAAAATAGTCTCGCTCTTGTTTCCATTATTGCTGTTGCCAAGGTCAAAAAGCTTGCAACCACAAGGTATAGCTTTTGCAAGTCTTGCCAATAACGACAAAGAATCAGAAACTCATGAGACTTTTTCACCTTTAAAAACGTTGCCTATTGACTCTGTATGTGATAATCGTTTTAATCAGATACAAATAGAGTTAGAGAAATCACGTTCGTTACACCAAGCAACTTTGGAGTCAACGGCGGATGGTATCTTGGTTGTAGATAATGACGGACAAATCACAGGATTCAATCAGAAGTTTGTGCAAATGTGGGGAATTTCTGAAGCTCTCCTTACTTCTGGTTCAGATCGAGAAGCTCTGAAAGCTGCACTTAGTCAGTTAGAAGACCCGAAAGATTATGTTGCGACAATCAGAAAATTGTGCGCGCTTCCTTCTTCACAAGTTTATGACGCGATTACCTTCAAAGACGGTAGAATTTTTGAGCGGTATTCACAACCTCAGTATGTAGGTGGCAAAATTGTCGGTAGAGTATGGAGTTTCCGTGATATCACTGCACAAAAAACTGCGGAAGCAAAAATTCGTCATCAATCTTTACACGATTTATTAACTGATTTACCCAATCGCGTCTTATTTAATGAGTTATTGGTCTTGGCTTTGAAACAAGCTAGTGAGAATCAAGAAAAGCTTGCTGTATGTTTTTTAGATTTAGACCGTTTTAAAACGATTAACGATACATTAGGTCATGCAGTTGGTGACCAGTTACTCAAAAGTGTTACTCAACGTTTAACGCAGTGTTTACGAGAAGGAGATATTATTGCTCGTTGGGGTGGTGACGAGTTTACTATACTTTTGCCTAAAATTCGTGATGTCAAAGATGCTGTAAATATACAAGAGCGGATATTAGCAGCTTTAAACCCTACATTTGATATACAAGGTAATCAACTACACGTTAGTGCCAGTATTGGAACTGCGCTTTATCCTTTACACGGTGATGATGCAGAAACTTTAATTAAACATGCTGATGCTGCATTAAATCGTGCAAAATCTCAGGGTAGAAATAAATATCAGTTTTACAATTCTGGTATTACTACGCAAACTACAGAGCTATTTATATTAGAGAATAGTTTATATTATGCGTTAGAGAAGGAAGAATTTTCTGTTTATTATCAACCGCAAGTAAATATTACTACTGGTAAAATTACTAAAATGGAAGCTTTGCTACGTTGGGAGCATAGTGGGTTAGGAGCTATTTCTCCAACCAAGTTTATTCCATTAGCTGAGGAAACAGGACAAATTATACCAATTGGCGAATGGGTGCTTCGGACTGCTTGTATTCAAACTAAGTATTGGCAGAAAGCTTTGGCAATACCGTCGCTTTCGGTAGCAGTAAATTTATCTGCACGTCAATTTCAGCAACCAAATTTAGTAGATATGGTGCAGCAAATACTTATAGAAACCGAATTGGCGCCAGAGTGTTTAGAATTAGAGATAACCGAAGGTATTGCCATGCAAAATATGGATTTAACAAAAGACATATTAAATGATTTGCATCGCATGGGTGTGTCTATATCTATAGATGATTTTGGGACTGGGTATTGTTCGCTAGCGTATCTTAAAAATTTTCCAATACATACTCTAAAAATCGACAAGTCTTTTGTGCGTGATTTAGCGACAAACACGCATGATGCTGCAATTACCACTGCTATAATTGCTTTAGCACATGGTTTACATATGGATGTAGTTGCTGAAGGAGTTGAAACTGAGGAACAGCGAAGACTATTACAAATTCTTGACTGCGAATTAATGCAAGGATTCTTATTTAGTAGTGCTATTTCCGCAGAAGATGCAACCAAATTACTACGTAAGTATAAACGCCGAAAAGTTAATAATCAACCTTTTTTAGTTGCTTAGTTATTTTATTTATAAATTCTTCATCATAGTCTGCGTTTTCCCAGTTAAGCGCGGATTGAATTTGATGAATAGATAAATTAATAGCGAGTTTCAAATTTGCATTTTTCAGGTTTGCATTAACTAAATTTGCTCCTTTAAAATTAACTCCTTTTAGATTTGCATTACTTAAGTTAGCTTTTTCAAGGTTCGAGAAAGCTAAATTCGCTCCACTTAGATTTGTTCGTCTTAGGTCAGCACTGTTTAAGTTAGCTGTGCTGAGATTTGCGCGCGATAATAAAGCGTGACCGAGGTGAGCATTTTGGAGATTCGCTTTATAAAAATTTGCTTTGTAAAAATATACTCCTATTGCTTCTGCTTCATATAAGTTGGCTTCACTTAAATCTGCTGAGATACAGTTTGCTGAAATTAAATTGGCATTTATCAGATTTGCGCGTTTTAAATTCGCTTCGCTTAAATCCGCATCTCTAAGATTAGCGTTTTGTAAGTTTGTGGCTATCAAGTTTGTATTTAACATTAAAGCATTTCTCAGGTTTGAGTTGCTTAAGTCGGCGCCAATGAGGTTTGCATAGCTTAAGTTGGAATTTGCAAGTTGGGCGCCATTTAGGTTCGCTAGACTTAAATCTGGTTCTATATCAGAATTTTGTTGTCTCCATTTTACCCAGGTTAATGCACCTGCTCTTAGTAAAGTCAGATGCTCGAAATTTGCCATAGTTTAATAATCCTAATTGCTGTTTGCGGGGGTTGGGGGGCGGGGTTTACGGTATCATCATTCTTGACGACCAATGGTTTGGGTTCTACCTGCTACACTTTCGATGGCGGCTTTGGCGCCAGCTGCTCCTGCTAGAATATCGCGTTCTTGCCCTCCTAGGTATAGGCGCCCAAAACTACCTACTGCTTGGACTTCTAAAATATTGATGGATGCTGCTTTCTCTGCTTCGTTTGCTGCCAGTGCTGCGTAAGCTGCTGGTTCGACTTCGAGAACATACAGTGTTTCCCCTGCTAATAGTAATTGTCCTCTACGAGTACGGTTGATAAGCTGGGTTTGGTAAGCATCGATATTACGAATAATTTGGCTGGAGACTACACGCGGTTTAATACATTCTTCGCGCTTAACTCCTAAAAAGGCTAAAATAGCTTGACCCGCAGCGCGTGTTTCACCCTGCGAACCCGAATGAACTTCGAGTAAACCATATAATCTCTCAACTACTTGCACCCCTGGACGCACTGAAGCAGATTTTAATGCGACATCGGTAATGCGATTAATTTCTATGCCAGGAGAAATTTCAATCCATAGCGATGTGTCCCCTGGTAATGGCAAGAAACCTTGGGCAACAGTTCCTATGTATGCTGCATGTTGCGGTTGTAAGTTGTCGAGAAATACAAAACTGCGTAGTTCGATACCCAAGGATGTTCTCCAGTCGTAATGTTAATCAAAAAGTGCGTGCGTAAATCCAACGTATCATAAGCGCGGGACCTTGAAATTCCTTCTTTGGGTTCTTTTCCGAAAAATCTTACTTCAATCGTGTATGTATATGTCTATGCATCTCGTGTCATGCTGAGGAACGTTAACGCAGTTTTCCCGCAGGGTAGCATCTCGTGTCATGCTGAGGAGCGTAAAGGTAAACAAAGTTTTCCCGTTATCCGTAAACGGAGTTTTCCCTTTACTGGTAGGATATCCGCTTATGGTAGGGTAGCATCTTAAAAGATTTTAATTTTATTTAAAAGTAAAGTTACAATCCGTTATTAGTATAACGTAGGGTGTGTGGCGCCATGAAAAAACTTCATCGTAATGATAACACTTATAGCGTCACGCACCAATTCAATTGATTGAAACTTATTAAACCCTCTGTGTACTCTGTATCTCTGTGGTAATAAATTATTCCACCTCAACAACTTCAGGTTCAGTAACAACTACTTGTTTGAGGTTTTCTTGCAAAATATCTAAAACAACTTGGGGATCGGTTCTTTGCTGCATTACCTCAGCTTCTGGGTCATGACGGTTTTGCACGTTAGGTAAGTCACTTCGTAACTCTTCCACTAATGCAATTAGCTTGGCAACTTTTTGCTCTGTAAGTAGATTAAGTTGTAACATTAAATGAGAGTTTTTAGTACTCATTTCTTCTTGACGAGCTTGATATATCAGTACACCTGTGGAAATTAAGAGTGAAGCAACATCAATTCCTTGTTCGTGTAAATCGAATCTAGGAAATTCCCATGTTAAAGCACCGATATCTGCCAGATGACTACAAATACCCCAAGCAGTAAAAAAAATAATTTCGGCATATAGAAACCACGCTTTACCAAAGGTAGCGGCAATTTTTTCTAAAATACGTTGATGAGTTGGAACACTTTCTTCGTAATGAGCATGAAGAGCGATAATTGCCTCTATATTTTTTAATACATGTTCTGGTGCTTCCGTATCTTGAATGCTCAAATCAGTTTGTTGTTTAGTTTTAATGTTCATATTCTAAAAGTGTATTTTAATTCAAGTCGTCATTCAAACTAAGCAAATACAGTTAGCAATAATAATAAATTCATATGTTATCTCAAAGAAACCCGGTTTCTATGATTCTATTGTTTCATTAACATTATTAAACGCAATGCTGCAAATGTACCTATACCGCGCGGTAGAAATAAATTAACTTCTGAGCGTAAAATAGACGTTTTAGGGGGTTTCAGGTTCCTTCATGAAAATTTGACACTTCTCAGAATCAAAATCAGAAATCATGCGTCAGTTAATTTATCAATCTAGTAATATTCCCTTTATAAGGTGACTTATGTCTAAGCATTCTATTAAATTTTTGGTGTTTGGAGCTTTTGGTTTATCTTTGTTTGCAGGAAGTTTACCTGCATTAGCTCAGTATAATGGCAATGGTGATGTCGTAGTACCCACAACAGGTAGTGGTGGTAGTGTTGGTGGTTCGACTGATTCCTCTGTTTACTCTGGCGACAGATATCCATCCGGAGGTTCTGTAAACACAAGCGCACGGTTTGTTTGTCAACAGTTTAATGGTCAAAATACTGTGATGTATCAACCGCAAAGCCAACCAGGACAATATTTTGCTTGGGCAACTCCTCGCACTTTGGGTGGTGGTTGGGATACCGCACGTCGCTGCCAAGCTATAGCTCAACGTTTAGAATCATACCGTGGTGACGGTCTGCTCGAACTCCAAACAAGTGTAATGAATGGAGAAAATGTTGTATGTGTTACTACTGAAGCAAACCCTTCTTGCCGTATTGTTTTCACCGTACCACGTGACAAAGACCCCTATATTGTTCGTAACAGTGTATTTGAAAACTTAGCATCTGCCGACGACGGACAACAAACAACCGCTATCAATACATATCGTGATAGAAATGGTAATCAAATCGAACAGATTTATCGTACTATCGTGGGTGGAAATAACGGTAGAAGTATTAGTAATAATCGTTCTCCAAAATCTCCAATTGCTTTAAAACCATTTTTAGATAGAGCAGATGGTGGTACCGGACAAGGATTGAGAAACGGCGCCAAAATTGGGCGTCAACCAAACACGAGACAGCAACCAGGCGCCCGTCTTAACCCAAATAGATTTAAAAGATAGGCTCAACAAACAATTGAGAGAAGAAACTTTTGTCTTCTGCTCAAATATAAATTGTAGAGGCGCCTTACGAACGGTTACATTAATTGCGTCTCTACATTTTTCAATACCCGCTTTTTAATTACACGCGCAAGAACACCTACTTAAACTGAGTAAGGGGCAATAAGTTTTGCCTCAATATGGACAAGTACTACATATAAAGCAGCAAGTCCACGTAAACCATCTAAATAATGGAGACGCAACCGAGACAATTTTTCTATAGGTTTATTCATTGATTAATTTTCCAACGAATTGGTAGCTAGTCAGGTAGATACAACATACATCTTTACGCTCATCTAATAATTTTATTAAAGACTTTCTGGGCAACCAGCAAACTTTTCTAACAGTTCATCAATTATTTTGCAGCCTGAGTCTCTCCAAATCTCAAGAATGTGCTTTTGTAACCAAGTGGAATTAATGGTTCTATTTTCATGATATCGACATGTCAATACTCTATTTTCTGGTGGTTCTACTTCTATTAATTGGGGGTTATCTTCACGCGAAGAAGTGCCTTTTTTCCATCCGTCAGGAGTTAGGTGCCACTCAGTCCATTCATTTATACTACTTGATTTTGGAAAGTAGACATTCATATATTTTCCTCGCTAAAAAACTTATACGGTAATCTTTAAGATGAATTTATTATGATTGATTCATAATGTGTTTAGTTCCATTTGTACTTGATAAAGTCAATTCTTGATTTGCTGTGTAGACTACCTCTTAAAATGCATTTAAATAACTCATTTTTCCGAAAACTTATCTTAATCTTTTTGTTTGCTTTTAATCACTCTTGCTGGTATACCTGCTACATTCGAGTAGGGTGGAATATCTTCGGCAACAACTGAATTGGCGCCTATAATGCTACCTTTACCAATAGTAACTCCGTTTAGAATCGTTACTCCGTGACCAAGCCAACAATTATCTTCAATCACAATTCCTTTGCGAGTCATATCATTATTCGGAATATTTTGATTGATATTGTTAAAAATATTTCTGGAAGCAAATATTCCGGAATTATCCCCTATAACACAATCTTGACCAATTTTGATATTTCCTAGCCCAATTACATAAACATCATTACCAATGAATGTACGTTCATCAATGTAAATATCAGTAGCATCTAGTGCCCTAATATTAACTCCTTTATTCAAAATAACTCCATCTCTTATATCAATATGGTTATCTATGCCCCTGCCATCAATACAAACTTCTTTAAAAATATGTACAAATTTACCAATTTCAATGCATCTAGTACCAAAAAAATAGGCGCCTTCTTCAATGTAAACTGAATTATCAATTCGCTTAAAAAGACTCTTATAAATAAAATTCCGTATTTCTAAACCTAAGCAGTGAGTTGGAATTTTACCAAAAAGATTAGTTAGTACTAGTTCTTTCAATCGTTCAATTATTGTTTGATTATGATATATCATAAAACCCACATTTACTAAACCTTATTTGCAAATATATAACTCTTTTGTTCTTAATTATTTGATTTATTTTTACTACTCTTGGCAAATCTCGGTCAAATTCAAAATTTGCCACAAAAGCACTAGATACTTGTATAAAAATTGCCAGTATCTATATATATTTGATTTGCAATAAACTCATTGAGTAGTACAAAAATCACTTATAAATGTACTTAACTTAATTCTTAAGTTAGTCACACACTGAATATACTGATTTGATTTTGACAACTTGCTAACAAATTGCTATCAGCTAATCCTTAATAGCACTAATGCTATCACTAGTTAATTGCGTGAATTTTAGCTCTCGTATAGTAATTTAATACTAGCAAAATTATTATATGCAAGCACAAAAAACAAACTTATACAAAAGTGTTATCAGTATCAGTAAAATTCGTAAATTTGAATACAAGTATATCTATATAGACCCGTTAGACATACATTTTTCAATTACAAATCACTTTCAGTGTCAAACTTCCTAATTATCAAGTCAGATATTTCAAGTAGCAATTAGCAACTTGATGAACAAAGATGTTAAAAAAGCTACATTTAAATGAGTATCTGAGAACTTTAATTATGTCAAAATTACTAAGGTGGAGTTTCGCCTACTTCAGCCAGTACGTTGAAGTTTACCATTGGCGCAAATATATAAGCACTCCCCCGGTTTCGATGGCGCCTTTGCTGTATGTAGTTTTCAGAGGCTGTTAGTATAGTCATAGCAATCACGGTGGGTCAGACCTTTGAGCTACCTTTGTGCCCTTGAATAGTAGCGAGTTTACATTTATTCCTGTAGTTAACACTAACACAGACTTTTTAAAGTAAGTGTGAATTATGCAAAATATTTATAAAGCTTGTATGAAATTACATTATGTTGATTATGGCAATCTTTGATTTTCTAGTTTAATTCCATCTGCTGCAACTCGCCAAATTACGCGGAATGATTGGAATAATTCCTATAAAATTCGTTCTTCAGCCAAAGTTATACAAATCTTATTATTAGAGTATAAAGGTAAAAACTTTCTCATCAACAGAGCAAAGTTATGAGCATCCAGTCGCAATTCTCAAACACTTAGGTTGATTCCAATACCATGAGTTAAGAATTGATTAATTAAACTTTATGCCAAACAAGAAGCGCATTAAATTAAAACGTTTAATTGATTCATAAAAAATTAGAATACTCAAGAATGAAGCGAAAGTAACAAACATAAACTTAAATATTATATTTATATCCCATTGAACCGTATAAAAGCCAATAATAATAATAAAATTCATATGAACTATATAAACTGGATAAGACGCTTGATTGAAATAAACAACAAATCGATTACTCCAATTCAGGTATTGTTTAGCGAAATTTAATAAAACAATTAACCAACAAAAACTATTTATGCTCAAAATTAGTTGAATTAACACATTTATAAGAGTAAAGTTATAAACTAAGTGAAACTCGCTAATATCCAAAAATGATAAAAATATCGTTAATGTCAAAACAAAACTCAATGCAATTGTATTACTTTGCTCAATTATGATTTCAATCTGCTGATTAAATATTAATAAATAGCCGAGTATGAAAAATAGAAAATAGTAAATAGGATTGTAATATACTAAGCAAGTCATTCTTGCTAAAGTCAATGGAATTACATATAAAAAAATTATGACTTTCGGTTGGTGTGATAAAGAGGTTATGGCTTTTATCAAATTCTGACCGTTGCTTGTCTTTAAATAGTCAGAGAAAGGTAGAAGAATAAAAGAAAAGCCAATCAGATACAGAATAAACCAGAAGTGTCCAGGTGTAAATGTACCAGTAAAACCATTAATATGTTTATAATCAATCTTGAAAAAAAGCGGGTAATACTGCAAAAATGATATCTTGACATTCTGATGGTGATTAAGGAATGTAAAATAACCAATGGGTGGGAGCAATACAAATATACCAAATAAAAACGGTATCAATAATCGCTTTAACCGTTCAAAACAATATTCTTGCTTACTTCTACTATCTAAAGAATACTTTGCTGCGGCGCCAGCGATAAAAAAGAATAGTGGCATAAACCACTGATTAACAAATCTGATAAAAAGCTCAAAGCCGGGATGAGTAGTACTATTCTCAAGATAATAAGAATATATAACATGAGGTTTAAAAATAAGCGCGCTATGGTAAGGAATCAGTAGTAAAGTTGCTACAATTCTTAGCCAGTCTAAATAGTAGCGTCTTTCCTTACCTTCTTTGAGCGTAGACACAATTATACCCTGCTGCAACAATATATATGTTACTTCATCTTGATATATGTTACTTCATCTTGATATATGTTACTTCA
>ERZ1066118.395-NODE-395-length-42446-cov-11.903140_pt1 | contig 42446 bp, 36 predicted proteins | sample MGYA00382765_ERZ1066118 | MGnify/ENA primary metagenome ERZ1066118 (study PRJEB33369, sample SAMEA5778348) | biofilm metagenome | biome: Industrial cooling water; feature: Water cooling tower basin; material: Biofilm | place: United Arab Emirates | collected...
CCTCAGCTTTCTTCACGGGTGGGTAAAGGTGGAGAATCAATTGCTCTGAGTCTTCCATCGGTAAAATACTTCCTGCTTTTACCAATAGGGGAATTTGTTCGAGGGGGGAATCTAGTTCGATTGTCTTTCCTCCTGCAATTGTTGAATCATTCCAGAAGTTGTACCAATCTCCTTTGGGTAGGTAGAGTGTACGCGATCGCTTTCCCTCTTCTACAATCGGACAGACAAGCAGCGCGTCACCCAAATAAAATGCATCTTCCACATCCCAAAGAGCGCGATCGCTCCAATCGAACCAAAACAAAGGACGTATGGGTGGATATCCTTTCTGTAATGTCTCCCACGCCAAGGTATAGAAGTAGGGCATCAATCGGTAGCGTAATTGCAGAAAGCTGCGAACGATACTCAAGTAAGGTTCGCCATAAGTCCAAGGTGTACGAGGAGCAACGCTAGTGGAACTGTGGGTTCGGCAAAACGTCAGAAACGTTGCCATCTGAAACCAACGCAGATACAGTTCGGCTGAAGGATTGCCTTGAAAACCACCAATGTCGGGACCGCTATAAGAAATACCTGATATTCCTAAACCAACCACCGTTGCTACTGTCTGGCGCAATGCTTCCCAGGTCGAGATAGTATCCCCCGTCCACGTCCAAGCGTAGCGTTGCAATCCTGCCCAGCCCGATCGCGACACGATGAAGGGGCGTTGTTGCGGTCGATATTGACGGATGCTTTCGTAAGCGGCTTCAGCTTCTAGTAACCCGTAGACGTTGTGTGCTTCGCGATGATCGCCGCCTCTGCCTTCCAAGCAATGTTGCGCGACTTGAGGCAGCGAGGGATCGCCCCAAGAAACGAATGCCGCAGGTTCGTTCATGTCATGCCAAAATCCCGCTACTCCTACATCCAGCAGATAAGCGTATTGACGGCTCCACCAAGCTCGAACTTTAGGATTAGTGAAATCAGGGAATGCCATCGCACCCGCCCACACCGAGGCGATCGCTAGCTCTCCGGTAGGGTACTTGCAAAAGCCATTCAGGACTTGTCCCTCTAGAAATAAATTGCTTTTACGGCTGAATTTAATTCCAGGGTTATTAATTGCAATCAATCGTACTCCTGTTTCTGCTAGTTCTTGGGTGAAACTGTCGATTTTGGGAAAGCGTTTGGGGTCAATTGTAAAGGCGCGATGTTCGACTTGACAATCAATATCGAGATGAACGGCGCTCAAAGGTAAGTTATGAGTTTGAAATGCCTTGACTTCTTGGCGCACGTTTGCTTCTGTGCGATATCCCCAACGCGACTGGTGATAGCCTAATGCCCAGCGCGGGGGTAGCGGCGCGCGACCTGTTAACTGAGTATAGCGATCGCTCAGTTGTGATGGCTCGCCAATCGTCATGTAGTAACGCAGAGATCCACCAGCAAAGTTGGCGATCGCCATGTCTGCAAATGTAAATTCAGCCCGAAACGAGTTTTCATAAAAAATCAGGTAGCTGCCCCCATCGTGCAATCCTATATAGACTGGAATGCAGATATAGATCGGATCTGTTCCTGGCGCGTACCTACCCCCTGGATCTCTATTCCACATTTGATAGGTTTTAGGCTTTTGCAGCTCGTCCTTGGCGGCGCGTAGATTCAGAGAAGAGGCTCGTTCTCCTAATCCATAAATGCATTCTTCCGAGCGCAACTGCGATCGCTGTACCCATTTTTCCCCTTGTCGCTGGGGTGGTAATTCTGTTCTCAGGATTTGCCCCGTGCGATCGCAAAACGTCAGGCTGCCATCTATACCCACAGTCACGCTCAATGCATCGCTGGCGATCGCCCAATCGTTACCTATTTCTGATAGGGTTGTTTCAACTATATCCCAATCGCGATCGACAACAGCATAGGGGATAGGTGGTAGATCGGGAAACCAGTTCACTCGCACTAAATCGGGAGTTAGAAAAGAGATTTCTAGCTCTGCTTGCTCGAAGTAGAAGTACGCACCTCGCTCTATTGCTTTAGCCTGGAGTAATTTTCCAGGTTGAGTGACTGATTCTGAAGATGAATCGGGAAGATATTGACGATTGAAGCGATCGCGTTTTAAAGAATAGAAAAATGCATGTGGTATATATTGCAGAAAAAACAGCGACTTGAAAACGTAATTTATTTGCAGCGATAGCTGTTTGAGAAACGCCATAACTTTTCAAAATGCCCTAACTCTTCAAAATAATGTGTAATTATTAACTCGCGATCGCCTAAAGCATGGATTTTACGAAGAATGCGGACATTAAATATTTTTGGTTCTTCGTAAGCCAAAGCATTTGACTCAGGAATTTAACGAGCGATTTCGATTTCCTCATTCATTCTTTTATGCTAGTTGCTCTCGTTGCTATCGTTCTTCTCCTGAAGGAAGCGATCGCTTCTCTATCTCAAGAAAGATCCATTTTTTGGTTCTTTCTTTTATACATAGTTAATTGAAACATTTACTAAACATCAACTATGACGATCGGCTTCTCGGTAAATTTTGGGCGATCGATAAGTCAAGTATTCTTAATGCAACAAGCGTATTAATCTGCAACAGAACAGCCAATAAATTATAACAAAGGCGTATGCAATTTCCCTCTCCCTATTTAATAATAACTAATCGCCTGGCATCATTGGGAGTCAAGCCCAAATATATTACGGATCTTGATTCGGCAACGACGGCATTGCGGGCAACTGCTAAATTCTTGCATGGCAAGGAGTTGCGATCGGGAGGGATTGCACCATCGCTGGTAGGTTCAATTACAGATGCCGTTAGCTATCTCCCCAAGCGACTTGGGAAAAATTTATCTACTGTATCAGGCTGGATCAGTGCATCCTCGCCCAACGTTCTCAACGACGTGCGGGCAGAAACTATGTCCGAATGGGTAGTCAACCAATATCCTCAACGGCGTTATCCTGCTGCCGTCATTGGTTCTTCAAACGGCGCTGCCGTGCATTTATGTGCGGCACTTGGTATTCCCTGGTTGCCGCAAACACTCCTCGTCTCTTTGCGACACCCCGTTGACCCTGACGAACCAAAACAGGAATTAGAGTGGGCTAAAGCACCAGCCCAACAACTGCTGGCAAAGAATCCCGATTTGTGCGTGTACCAAATGCACGACCCGAACCAGGATCGTTTAAAGGTTCCCCGCGTTACTTACTTTCGGCTGAAGCGCACTCGTCTCGGCACGCAATTCCAGCAGTTTCTCCAGCAGAATTTAGAGCCAGGGGCGACGCTATTCTTACTTGAGTGCCAATATAGCTGGTTGTCCACACAAGTTAGCGATCGCCATGTCTTTCAATTTGGTGGCAAAGGCAAATTAGCTCCAGAAGATTATTTTCAGCATAGCCAGCAGGTTGCCGACTTTCTGCAACAGAACGGCTCTCAACACCAATATTGGGAACCGCCCGCCCCAGATGGTAGATTGCCAGAGTCAGAATGGGGCTTTGAAGGGGCTTTACGCGACGATGTAGAGCAGTTTGCCCGTCAGCACGGCTTTCGCGTTCGTCGGATTGTGTTTGATTTTCCCCAAGATCTGAGTCCGCTGGTGGCTGACTTGTATCGTTGGTGGTATCGGGAACGGGGTCTACCAAGCGATCGCCTTTTGGTAGAATCGTTTGTTTACCTCCAGCCTTGGTGGGCGTTACGCCTCGGATTAGTACCATTTTGGACGGTCTTCAACGATCGCATGTCAGCGGAACGACTCAATAATTACTTAGATAGTGCCAAGCCCTACGATGAAATTTACATGACTTTGTTCTCGAATGGTTTGAAAGCGTTAGGTCAAGCCTCTCTCGATGAATGGCGTTCTATTCTCTACCGCGCCCGCAATCGCGGTCAGTTTATTGGCGTGAACGAGCAGACATATCCTGGAGATCTAGCATCGTATACCCGCCACTACACCGATTTGAAGAAACTTGAGGGACGTTACCCAATGCCAGAACCGCTGACGATACAACAACTCGATAACTTTTTAACGCAAGCAGGCGATCGCTATCCGGTTCAATGGATCGATCGGTATTGTCAGGTTTAAGTTTAGAGTGCCTGCTGCACTATTTCCCGCTCGTGCTTTTTTGGCTTCAGTTCGACAATTTGACACTACAGCGATCGTTATTTATTGATGGTAACGTTCTAGCCTGCAAAATGACAATTATTGACACTGACAGAACCAGCAACGCCAGTATCAATAACTAGCAAAAGAAGACATAGTTTTAACTCATTATCAAAGTGAGTCACTATTTTAAGAAGACTAAGAAAACTTGGTCAGCAATCCCAAGATCCTTTTCGATGTTGGTGTTAGTAACGTGCGGCGATAAGCATCTGCTGCTTTTTTAATACCTTCCGCTTGAGTTGGATAAGGATGAATCACACTAGATAACCCATTTAAACCAACTTTATTCACAATAGCTGTAGTCACTTCACTAATTGTTTCTCCAGCATGACGCGAGACAATAGTCGCCCCCAAAATTTTATCGGAATCTTTCTTGTGGAGAATTTTCACAAACCCGTCTTCTTCACCATCGGCGATCGCTCGGTCTACACTATTAAAAGGAATTTTGATTGTATTGACATCAAAACCCTTTGCTTGAGCCTCCTGTTCGTACATTCCCACATGGGCAATTTCTGGGTCAGTATATGTTACCCAAGGCATCACCAAACTACTAAGTTTGGATCTTCCGAAGCCAAAGGGAGAAAACAGAGTATTCTTAATGACAATCCGCGCTGCTGCATCAGCCGCATGAGTAAACTTCCAGTCCATGCAGATATCGCCAGCTGCATAAATCTTGGGATTCGTTGTTTGGAGGTAATCGTTGACTTTCACTCCCTTACGTCGGTCGTACTCTACTCCAACTACTTCTAAATCTAAACCTTCAACATTAGGTGCGCGACCCGCACCAACTAAAATCTCGTCAACAACAACTGACATTTTAGTGCCATTACTGAGAAAGTGGATAAGCTTTCCTTCTGTAGTCTTTTCTACACGCTGGATTTGGCTATTCAAAACCAATTGCATTTTTTCTTGAATAAAACGGTTTTGAATAATTTCTGCGGCATCTCTATCTTCTTTATTTAAGATATGAGAGCCATTATGAAACAAGATAACTTGAGAACCTAAACGTTGAAAAGCTTGAGCCAATTCACAACCAATGGGTCCACCACCAATGACAGCTAGACGTTTGGGAAGTTGAGTTAGTGAAAAGACAGTTTCATTAGTCAGAAATCCAGCTGATTCAATTCCCTCAATTGATGGTCGCACGGCTCTAGCACCCGTAGCAATTACAGCTTTTTTAAAGCGAAGTCTTTGATTGCCAACTTCAATGGTATTGTCACTTGAAAAACGACCGTCACCTAAAAAAACATCAACTCCCAGCTTTTGAAAACGATGAGCGGAATCGTGATGGCTAATACCCGACCTTAAACGACGCATCCGTTCCATGACCGCTGGAAAATCAACGTCTATTTGCTCTGGAGGATTAATGCCAAAAGCCTTTGCCGACCACATTTCGCCAACAACGCGAGAAGAACGGATAATACATTTTGAGGGAACACAACCGACATTTAAACAATCGCCACCCATTAAATGTTTTTCAACCAAAGCAACTTTTAATCCTACATCTAAACCTGCTGCGCCTGCGGCTACAACTAACCCAGCCGTACCAGCACCGATTGCAACCAAGTCGTAACAATCAGCAGGTTGAGGATTAACCCAATCTGGTGGATGAACATAGGAAACTAGTTTCTGGTTGTACTCATCCATCGGTGGGAATATAACTTTTTGAAATGCTGAACTTGACATCAATTAACTCCTTCAACTATTAAAGATCGATCTAGTTATCCCATCCTTTCAGCAGATAGCATACTACGTAAATTACTTCTCGCCGGAAGCGAGTATTACGAATATAGTCATATTTTTTTCTAGTCCAAAAGTAGGTGAACCTGTACAGCACGTACTATAAAACTTCATCTTCTAGAGCCTTGCGAGCCACTTTAGTCACATAAATCGTCACAGCAACCGTAGCGATAAAGCCGATAATCCGAATCGCCCACTGTAGGCTGGGGTTGCCAGGTTGAGATTCAGTACCAATCGTGGCAATACTACCAGCCAAGGAACCGATGTAAACATACATAATTGTGCCAGGAATCATGCCGATGGAAGCAAGAACGTAGTCTTTGAGGGAAACTCCCGTCACGCCGTAGGAATAATTCAACAGGTTGAAGGGAAAGATAGGAGAAAGTCGCGTCAGCAAAACAATTTTCAGTCCTTCCCTACCCACAGCTTCATCAATCGCCCGAAATTTGTTATTACCTGCGATTTTCTTGGCAACCCATCCCCTAGCCAAATAACGTCCGACTAAGAAAGCAGCAGTAGCTCCTATGGTTGCACCAATGAAGACATAAAGCGATCCCCAAACTACGCCAAAGACAACACCCGCACCGAGAGTGAGAATTGAACCTGGTAAAAAGGCGACAGTAGCAATGACGTAAAGGAAAATAAACGCGATCGACCCAACTGTACCAAGGCTATCGATCCACTGCAAGGCATTTCGCAACCATTCTTGCGGATTAAACCCAACCCCACTAACCGATTCTTGCCCAAAAGCAGGGTTAGCAGCAAACAGAAGAGTCATGCCAAAAGTAACTAGAGTTAAAAAAGTCTGTCGGAAAAACTTCGCTCGGTTTCTAGTACGAATAGTCTTCATAGTTTTAGCGATTCTTGGTTGTAGCACGGGCGATTTCTCCATCCTAAATACTCTGGTCTAGAGCTTTCTTGGCAAGGCGCGTTACGTAGATTGTCACGGCAATGGTAGCCATCAATCCCATGATTCGGATTAGCCACTGGACGATTTGAGTCTCAGTTGTCGTGGGACGATTGGACATATCCAGCGTGGCAAGGTCGCTGGCAAGAGAACCAATGTAAACGTACATAATAGTACCTGGAATCATGCCGAGGGAACCTAAAATGTAGTCCTTGAGGGAAATTCCTGTAACTCCAAAGGCGTAGTTTAAGAGGTTAAAGGGAAAAATAGGAGAAAGACGAGTTAGTAGAACGATTTTCCATCCCTCTTTGCCAACAGCGCGATCGATCGCCTGGAATTTAGGATTTTTGCCAATCTGTCGGCAAACCCAATCCCGCGAGAGGTAACGTCCGAGTAAAAAAGCCCAAGTCGCGCCGAGAGTGGCAGCAATTAAGACATAAACCGTTCCCCAAAAAATGCCAAACAAACAACCACCTTTCATTGTCAGGATAGAACCAGGTACAAACAGCAATGTTGCTATGTTGTAAATGGCGATGAATGCGATCGCACCGATAAAACCGAGACTTTTAACCTGAATCAGCGATGTCTGCAACAGTTGTTGCAGGTGACAATATTTAGCAGCAGCGTTCGCCAAAGGCGCAGCGAAGCTGCTCGCAATAGCAACTAGACTACTGAGCAGTAATAGTTTGAGTTGAGAACTGAATCGGCGTTTCCTTGGTTGGGTCATCGGTTTTCCTGAGTTATTTTTCCCTCAGACAGAAACAACGCGATCGCCCAACCATCTGAGGGAGAGTTGCAGACAAGTTAGCATGATGTTCGAGTACCACGCCAGCTACTTTCCAGTCATCTAGTTGGGTTTGGGGAACTTGCCCATCAGATGACCGAAAGTAACTTTGCCCATTTCACCTGGCATCTGACCGTGTGTCTGGTTATCTGCATGGTAGGCGGCAACTAGCATTTGATAATTATTATTGGCAGGTACGGTAATATTTGCAGTGGCATTGCCCTTGCTGTCAGCTCTGAATTCGTTACTAGGAAGACCACCTGCTGGTCCCATATCCATGCCGACGATTTTTTTATTCACCCACCACAAGGTGTAAAGTCCATTAGGCACTAGGTTGCTGGCTTTGAGCGTGACGGTGTAATTGTTAGCTTTGACTGGCGATGCAGAAACCTCACCTTTGGCATCAAGCCATTGCTCTTTTGTTAAGCCTTGTGGAGTCCCGTCGTCAGCAGCAGCCATTAACATTCCAGAGGCTCTTTGGTTCTGCGCGATGAAAATTTGTGAAATACCGTCGTTGGCGAGTGGGGCTTTCTTGCCACTGCTACCAACCTCCTCGGCTCTGACAGTAGGTAACGTGGCAGCAGACAACAGAAGAATAGACAGACTACTAAGAATCAAACGTTTCATGAGTCAAAACTCCTTGTTCTACAGAATCGACTTGAGTGAATGTTTTCAGACGAGCGATCGCTCTTGAGTGAGGCAGTACTATTTATGAATGAACGGTAATTTCGCTTTTCGCCAGCTCATTAATTGAGTTCTTAGAGTGATACGAAACCGATGTCAAAAAGGATTTACTAAATTTTTCTAGTCGATTTTGGCTGATGGCGATACCAACAAACCAGTTGCTGGGGCGAAACCCCTAGAAAGTAAGCAAGGATAATAATTTGATTCATCAGCGTCGTTTGGATAATTCCTTTTTTGAGCCACCGACGTGCTGAAGTTACTACTGGCACGGGGATAAGCGCAATGTGTCCCATGCTTCTTAAACGACGCACTAGTTCAAAATCTTCCATAATTGGCAGCCGTGCAAAGCCACCCATTTGATGAAATGTTTCTGCTTTGAGAAAAATAGCTTGGTCCCCATAGGGCATTTGGAAATAGCGCGATCGCCAATTGACTCCCCATTCAATTAAACGCAAACTTCTTAAAGGTGCATCAATTTGTAAGGCAAATGCACCCGCCACAGGAGGTTTTCTGCATCCCTGCTGCGGTGGCTTCAGTGCTGCACGAACCATCGTGTCAAATCCAGGGGGTAAAAGCGTATCGGCATGGAGAAACAGCAGAATTTCGCCCGTTGCCGCCGAAACACCTGCATTCATTTGACCAGCACGACCAGTAGGAGATGACAGCACTTTAACGCCCAACGACTGAACTAATTCAAGCGTGCCGTCAACCGAACCGCCATCAACAACGATCGCTTCTACATTTGTACTCGATCGAGTTCTGGCAAGGACTTTTGCGATCGTTCCCACTTCATTAAGAACTGGAATGATAATTGAAATTCTTTCAGTTGCTGTTTCCGCTAAAATCACGAGCCTGCAATTCCTAACTTCAAACTAAAGTACCGCCACAACTAGAACCACACCCAGCAGTACAGCCATATTTTTGAGATTTATATTAGGTGATACGAAGCTAAAGTGAAAAAGGATGTACCTAATTTGGGCAGAAACTTTCGCCAAGTTTCTTTGAGAGAATTTTGTTTGAGCCTTTTTGATAAAGACCTGATGCCGCCTTAAGCGGAATTTTGGCAGTAACGGACTTTCAGTTGAATTCAACCACATCCTTTTTACAGTTAGCTTCGTATCATTATTGAAGCCAAAATCGATGGATTTCGATCGCGCTTCGATCTATTTTTCATCCAGAAAGTTACAAACACCTATTGCTTTTATGTCAAGACCTAGGTCTAAATGATGTTGTCCAATCAAACGGATACAGAGGTATTTCAAGCTTTGCGATCGGGAAACCTGATAGCCTTGGGCATCTTCTACGATCGCTATGGAGAGATCGTCTACCGAGTGGCACTGCGAATGTTAGGCAACGCCCAGGAAGCTGAAGACCTGTCGCAAGAAGTGTTTCTTCATCTCTGGCGCAGCGGTACATACGATTCCCAGCGGGGATCTATGCTGGCTTTTCTCACGACTCTAACGAGATCGAAGGCGATCGACCGTCACCGTCAAGTCCGTGCCCAATGGCAACGCATTCAACGATGGCAACGCAATTTTCTGACTGAGAGTGAAAGTACTTTGATAGATAAGGTGGCTCTAAAGGAAATCTCCTGCCGCGTCCGCGCAGCACTTGCAGAACTGCCTGCCAACCAGCAGCAGGTTTTAGAAATGGCGTACTATAACGGTTTGAGTCAATCAGAAATTGCTGAAGCATTAAATATGCCCGTAGGAACCGTGAAGACATACAAGCGCAAGGGATTATTAAAACTTAGAGAAATATTGCAAGATTTAGTGGAGTGGCAATGGTAGACTTTGGGGACTCTGAAGAAATCAAAGAACTTTTAGCAAGTTACGTACTGGGCGACTTAACTCCAGAAGAAGTTGCTGCGGTTCATCAGCTATTGAACTCTCATCCCGAATTAAAGGCTGAAGTCAGCAGCTTACAAAAAACGTTAGCTCTGTTTCCTTTAGCGTTGCCAGAAGCCGAGCTACCCCCAACGCTAGGATCTCGAATCTTGCAGGCTGCATCGGGAACGGTTGCCAGTTCGACCGCTTCAAGCTCAAACCAAGTTAGGAGACGACTAACCGCTTTGCTTGGCATTGCAGGAAGCGTTGCTGCTTCTGTTGTGCTTGGACTCGGCTTCTATAGCTATCGTCTGCACCAGCAAGTTATCGCTACTCAAGCCGAACTATCGCACTACCAAGAGACGATCGCCTTACTACGTCAGCCGAGCAATCGCTTGCTATCAATTCAAGGAACGGAGGCAACTCCTGCCGCTTCTGGGAGTTTGGTGGTTGTCCCCAAATCTGAGACGATTGTCTTGGCTCTCCAGAATTTGACTCCCCTACCCAAAGGAAAAATTTATCGATTGTGGGGAGTTGCTGATGGAAAAAAAATCTATTGCGGTGAATTTAAACCAAATCCCCAAGGAAAAGTCTTGGTGGAACTTCCACTAGACGCTGAGATGTCGGACTCTGCTTCAGTTGTTATTACTGTCGAGCCATCACAAAAACTCTCTTATCCTACTGGAGAAACGGTGATGACAGGAAGTATATCTTTGTAATTTATCTAGTTTTCTACGGCGACAAGACAACTTGGCACGATGCAATAACAATAATTATCGGCGTTTTGATTCTGGCGATTTTTGCGCCTGGGAAAAGGGCGATCGCAGTCTACTTAATGTAGGCTTGGATAGAGAAGTGCCATTTTCTAGTAAAAATTCCGCTTCCACGAGTTTTACACCTTTTTTCCCTAAGATACAGCAGGCGATCTCCACCCGATTGCTATAAAAACGACAAAGGGAAAGCAGCTATGAATCGTAACAGATAGATGAAAATCTCAGAGAAACACCTACTCAATCGAGAACGGCAGGAAATTTTGCAACAGCTAGAAGACTGGCTGGAAACACCAATGCTCGTGCTGGGCTTTGCATGGTTGGTACTGTTTGTCGTTGAGTTAATTTGGGGTTTAACTCCCTTACTTCAAGCAATTGGCACGGTTATTTGGATAATTTTCATTCTTGACTTCATCCTCGAATTTACCCTAGCTCCACAAAAGCTTGCCTATCTTCAACGTAACTGGCTGACAGTTATTGCCCTACCAATACCAGCACTGCGCCTGTTCAGGTTTGCGCGCGTTTTACGGGTGCTAAATACTGCACGAGCAGCTCGTGGCATTCGGTTGCTACGTGTCATTACGCGCACGAATCGGGGGATGCGGGCGATTAGTGCGAGTTTAGGTCGTCGCGGTTTTGGCTATGTTGTAGCAATCACGCTGGTAATGACCCTAGTGGGGGCAGCGGGAATGTATGCATTTGAAAGCAATACTCCTGATGGGCGCGGTCTAAATGACTACGGCTCAGCACTCTGGTGGACGGCAATGCTAATGACCACGCTGGGTTCGGAATACTGGCCCCAGACTCCAGAAGGACGAGTACTTTGCTTCATCCTAGCACTGTATGCTTCTGCCGTATTTGGTTACTTGACAGCAGCGATCGCCACATTTTTTCTCGGTCGCGATGCTGAAGACGACGCAGCGGAAATAGCAGGGGCTAAATCTATAGCAGCACTGCACGCTGAAATTAAAGCTTTGCGTCAAGAGATTCAGGCGCTATCTCAGCAGAAATCGGAACCGTAAATATTTTGAATTTTCTTGAGAGAATTTGATTGAGAAGGATATTTATTCAGATAAGGCATCCTCCTCGACTTTTCCACTATTTAGATCTAATTTCAAGTTAAAGACAGTTAACTGGTTTAACTGTTGTTCATAACTCCTGTCGATCCAACCAAATGCTGGCGTTGCGGATTGTAGTAGCGATTTAGAAAAGGTTTTCACTGAAAAATTGCTAAATCGTGCAGGCGATCGCGCAACGCCCTTTATTATTCAAATATTGAGGCGATCGCATCAAGTATGAGGATAACGTGCGTCAGTTACTAATCCAGGTTCCGCGTGGCTGTGGCAAACAAGTCTTGGAAACTGCCAAGGCGTTTGACGGAGCCAATTTAGCACTGTTTGAAGCGACTGGGAGCGATGGCGCGATCGATTTGGCGATCGCCCACATCTCTAATAGCAAAGTTGAAGGACTGCTGGGAGAGTTGGAATCTTTGCCACAACTGCGCGTCACGCTGATCCCGCAGGGAGTAATGGCACTACAGCCACCACCAGAAGAAGCACCGCAGCAAGTGACAAGTGTAGAACTTCGCAGCCCAATTGAAATCTTTCTGGCTGGTTTGCAAAGCGTTGGCTCTTGGAAAGGATTTCTGGGATATGCTGCGGCTGCGGGTGTAGTGGTTTGGATTGGCTTGTATACGAATACGAATTATCTGCTAGTTGCTGCGATGCTGATCGCACCATTTGCCGGTCCAGCAATGAATCTGGCGATCGCAACGGCACGGGGAGACATAACATTGCTCAAGCGCAGCATCATTCGCTACTTTAGCGCCCTGGGCGTGACAATTCTAGTTACTCTAGCACTCAGCCTGATTCTGCGGCAAGAAATTCCCACAACTCAAATGGTACAAACGAGCGAATTATCCTCAGTGGCGGTGTTGCTGCCGTTAGCAGCAGGTGCAGCTGGGGCGCTCAATCTCGTGCAATCTCAAAGAAGTAGCCTGGTATCTGGTGCAGCAGTAGGAATGCTCGTCGCTGCTTCCCTAGCGCCACCTGCGGGACTCGTGGGGATGGCAGTGGCGATCGGCAGGTGGGATATGGCGATAAGTGGATTTTTCGTTTTGCTACTACAACTGGTGGGAATTAATCTGACTGCAACGCTTTTATTTCGCGTCTTTGGCTTGTCTACGCAAGGCTCTCGCTATCGGCGGGGCAAGCAATGGGTGTTTGCGGCTACTCTAGCTGTAACTGTAGTAGCCTTGGTAGTTTTACTAACTTGGCAGTTGAGCAACCCGCCAAACTTTCAACGTTCTACCAGGGCGCAGCGGGCTACTGCGGAAATTCAGCAAGTAGTAGAAGCAAGCGGCACTACCCAATTAGTTGAGGCTAACATCCGCTTCACGCGATCGGAAGTTCAAGGACAAAATACGCTGCTGGGTGTCGTCTACGTCCAACGTCAACCTGGAGTCACCGCATCAAGAGAGGAAATTCGCAACACGCTTACCCGTCAAATCCAAACTCGCCTATTAGAACAAGATTTTAACGTGACACCGTTGATTGATGTCAACGTGTTAGAAGCACCAACTAAAACTTGAGCCTGATTCACAGCCTACCAAGTAGTTGTGGGAGACTAGCCATAGCATCCAATATCAGGAGAGTAGCGATGCTACTGGCACTTCAATCAATTTTGTGCGTGATTTTGGTAGTTCTTGTCGGTACGTGGCTGTCCCAAAGCGCGGACGTGCTGGCAGAGAAAAGCGGTTTGGGGCGTAGTTGGGTGGGCGCAGTTTTGTTAGCAGGTGCAACTTCGTTACCAGAACTAGCTACGGGTGTCAGTGCGGTGGTTGTTTTCAATGCGCCGGATTTAGCAGCAGGAGGCATATTTGGTAGTTGTTTGTTTAATTTGCTCCTTCTAGCACTACTAGATATTTTTAGCGGACCCGAACCATTATTAAAGCGCGTGCAGATCGGTCATGCCCTAGCAGCTGGTTTAGGATCTGTACTGCTAGGCGTGGCAGCGGCTGGAATGCTCCTAGCTCAGACAAACTACAATTTAACTTTAGGTTGGATTGGTATCCCCAGCATTGTAGCGATCGCGCTTTATTTGCTCAGCGTGCATATGCTTGCCCAGTTCGAGCGCCGCAGACGTGCCGAAGTGCTGCAACAAGAGGCTGAGGTTTTTCAATACCGGCATATTAAACCCCAGCAGGCATATCTCAGATTTATCTTGCTGTCGATCGCAATTGTGGTGCTGGGTGTCTGGCTGGCATCGCTAGGCGATCGTATAGCATCAGTAACGGGACTGGGAGAGAGTTTTATTGGCGCACTTCTGCTCGCTGCAACCACATCCTTACCCGAAGCCGTCGCGGGATTGGCAGCGATTCGCCTCAACGCTCTAGATTTAGCAGTTTCTAACGTGTTTGGCTCCAATATTTTCAACTTGGCAATCCTGGGAATCTACGATCTGGTATATTTCCCAGGCAATTTCTGGGCAAATATCTCTGGGGTGCATATTTTTACCGCAGTGGTAGCGACGATCATGACTTCAGTGGCGATTGTCGGCTTAATTTATCGCGCTGCTCGCCCTGCAAACATCTACATCACTTGGGATGGAATGGCGCTCATCGTCCTCTACATTGGTGGGATGTATGTTATCTATCGCGGCTAAAACAGGAGGCAACAGTTTGGAGCAAATTTTTAATTTGATTAGCTTCAATACCGAAATTGGGTTAAAAGTCTTATTTACGATCGCCTTCCTCATTGTCCTCTGGTTGTTGCGGCGTGTCGCTAATGCTTTGATTCGGGAATCGTTGCGCGATCGCTACAACGGGCGGATCTGGTTCTGGGCAGGACAGGGATTAAATCTAGTTACAGCAGTATTGTTAATCTTGGGGCTGCTAGAAATTTGGTTTGACAACCCCAATCGACTTGCTACTGCGATTGGGTTAGTGACAGCAGGAATAGCCTTTGCCCTGCAAAAGGTGATAACGGCGATCGCGGGGTACTTTGTGATTTTGCGGAGTAATATTTTTAGCGTTGGCGATCGGATTACAATGGGTGGCGTGCGCGGTGATGTGATTGCTCTGGGATTTATCCACACGAAAATTATGGAAATGGGACAGCCAGTTTCGTTCCCAGATTCGGCTTCTCCTAGTTGGGTTAGAAGCCGACAATTCACGGGTAGAATTGTCAGTATTACCAACGACAAAATTTTTGACCAGCCAGTTTACAACTACACGCAAGATTTCCCCTATCTTTGGGAAGAAATTAGCATTCCCATTTCTTATACAGCCGATCGCGATCGCGCCGAACAAATTTTATTAGAATGCGCCGCCCGTCATACAGAAAATATTAACCAGATGAGTCAGGAATCTTTGCGAGTGATGCACGATCGCTATTTTCTCCATTCCCACGATTTGACACCAAAAGTTTACTATCGGATTACCAACAACTGGCTAGAACTGACTGTCCGCTTTATCGTCAGGGAACACGGGATTCGAGATCTCAAGGATGCCGTCAGTCGCGATATTCTCCAAGCTTTCGATGCTGCTGGGATTAGAATTGCGACGACAACTTACAATGTTGTTGGATTTCCTCCACTTCAGATTGAAAATAGCCTTAGTAATACAAAAGAAAATTCTCAGCATTAATTCTCTTCACTCGTTTAGTTAAAATATTTTGTTGCTGGGCTATTCTCACGCTCCCAAAATTAGGATTTTTAGTCGCCTGGAATTGTTTTTTCCTAACCCAAGGTAGATTTTAGCTTTTCAACTTTCCATTAAGATGAATATCGTTTTATCAGTGAAAATACGAGTTTAACCTGTATGAACTGACACCAATTTAACCAAGAAATGTTAATCAAACTCTAAAATTCAAACTTTAAATTTTAGGCATTAGGATAAACAACTATGGATATTCAGGCAGCATTAACAGCAGCATGGACAAAGATTGGCGGGCTGATTAACGGCTCGATCGTCATGCTGCCAAACATTATCTTGGCAAGCGTTGTTTTCATCTTATTTTTCTTCGCGGCTCGCTGGCTGAAGTTAATAGTAAAACGCCTTACCCGCAGGCATCGGCAAGCACGAAATTTGGGCATGGTGCTAGGGCGATTGGCTCAGGGAGCCGTTATTCTGATTGGTTTATTTGTTGCTTTATCCATCGTAATTCCAACGTTTAGAGCAGGGGATTTAGTCCAGCTACTAGGTATTAGTGGTGTAGCAATTGGCTTTGCTTTCCGCGATATTTTACAGAATTTCCTGGCAGGTATTCTGATTCTGTTGACTGAACCGTTCCAGATTGACGACCAAATTGTTTTCAAGGATTTTGAGGGAACGGTAGAAAACATTCAAACACGGGCAACAACAATCAAAACCTACGATGGTCGTCGGATCGTTATTCCTAACTCCGAACTATTTACGAATTCGGTGACTGTCAATACTGCTTATGAGAGCCGCCGGATGGAATACGATATCGGGATTGGTTACGGTGACGATGTTGAAGAGGCAAAGCAGTTGATGCTAGAAGCAATTCATAGCGTGGATGATGTTTTGAGAGATCCGGCTCCCGATGTCCTCGTACTGGAACTTGCTGAAAGTAGCGTCAACATCCGCGCTCGCTGGTGGATTAAACCGCCAAGGCGAATAGACGATCTCAATTCACGGGACAAAGTAATTTCTGCCATCAAGCAAAAGCTCTACGTGGAAAATGGGATCGACTTGCCTTATCCCACTCGCCAAATCCTATTCCACGACCAAACAGAAGAGACAGACGGCGATCGCGCTCGTCAGCGTGAAGGTTGGCCTGCTGGTAAAAGGGAAGTCCCCAGATCGCGCAGTATCAGCGATTCTCTCAAGCAGCTAGCTTCCATTCGAGCCTCAAGAAATGGTAGTAGCAGCAACCAAAATTTTACAGCGGACGATCGCCCATGAAAAACGTCAAACTCGGCAAAATTTGGGATTCCCTCCACTCTAGCTACTGGTTCTTGCCAACTGTGATGGCGGTTGTAGCGATCGCCCTGGCATTTACGATGCTGAACTTCGATCGCGCTGGTTACTACGGTCCGCTGGAAAAATGGGGCTGGATTTATACAGGTGGTGCTAACGGGGCGCGAGAAGTGCTTTCATCTGTAGCTGGTTCGGTGATTTCTGTGGCTGCGACTGCTTTCTCTATTACGATCGTGGCGCTTCAACTGGCTGCGTCGAATTACAGTCCTCGCTTGTTGCGTAACTTTATGCAGGATACGGGCAATCAACTTGTCTTGGGGACATTTATCGCTACGTTCGTCTACTGCTTGCTGGTGCTGCGGACTGTACGCGGTGATGGCGATGATTACGACTCTTTTGTTCCACAGCTTGCAGTCACAGTTGGGTTGTTGTTGGCACTTGCCAGTATTGGCGTACTGATTTATTTCATCCATCACGCCTCTACGATTATTCAGGTATCCCACATCATTATGGAAGCGAGTAACGATCTACACCGCGCGGTCGATCGCTTGTTTCCCGAAAAGCTAGGGCGGGGTTTGCCCGATACCAAGCCGCACGATCGCGCAATCCCAGCTAATTTCGATGCAGATGCTTATCCAATTAAAGCTAATAGTAGCGGTTATCTGCAAGCGATTGATGAGGACAAATTGATGCAAATTGCCTGCGATCGCTCCTTATTATTGCACGTAAAATCTCGACCAGGCAGGTTTGTAGTTAAGGGCAGCGACATCGTGATGGTGTTTCCAGGGGAATGCGTCAACCGGAAACTCTCAGAGCAAATTAACGATGCTTTTATGTTTGGCAGGCAACGCACCGAACAACAGGATGTCGAGTTTCCCGTGAATCAATTAGTTGACATTGCCCTACGTGCTATTTCTCCTGGCATCAACGACCCGACGACGGCGATTCAGTGTATCGATCAATTGAGTGCTGGGTTGTCTCATTTAGCTCAAAGGGAGATCCCTTCTGCTTACCGCTACGACGACGAGAACAACCTGCGCGTCATTGCCGAACCATTCACGTTTGCCGGATTAACCGATGCAGCTTTTAACCAAATTCGTCAGTATGGCAAATCGGATGTGGGAGTGGTGATTCGGCTGTTAGAGGCGATCGCCACTATTGCTCGTTACACTCAAAACCCAATAGACCGTGCGGCACTACGCCGCCATACCGAAATGATTCGGCACGACAGCCAGGAAGCAGTTTCCCAGGAGTTGGATAAGCAAGATATCGAACAGCGATATCAGGCAGTTTTGAAAGCACTTTAGATGACAAGTGGCAGGTCGAAAACTCTTGCCTACTGGCAATTATCCTCAACTCGATTGCTAGCTTTTTAGGTTCAGTTACGCAGGTGCGATAGAACCAAAGAATGAAATTCTTTGTTGCTTTACACGTGGACGCGAAGCGTCAAGCTTGGGCGAATAGAATTCGCGGCTACATAAACAAAGTGCGCCTGCGCGGACTATAAGAAGGTTGACTTCTCAACCCTTACCTTGTGGGTTTTGCTAGTGTAGAAAAATTTCTACTGACCATCTACTGTTGCTGTCTTTTGTGCCTTCAAATAAGCAAATACGGATTTATCGCCAATATCGGGTGGAATTGGTTGTACTACCTTACGAATAGCAAAGACAACAAACAGTACAGCCCACATGCCAAGCATGATTCGTTCCCACTGGAGCGGTAAGATACCGCTTAAATGCCCTAACAATAGAATTGGTACTAAGGGAGTGAGAAATTTGGTTTCAAACCGATTAAAACAAAATGCCTCTTTGAAGTAAATTCCTGTCAGCGCTGCAAAAACAAAACCAATTCCCAATAAAGTTATTGGATGTTGGTAAACTGTGACGGCTAACGGCGTGCTGTTGGTAAACGCGATCGCTATGGCGGCGCTCGTCCCGATCGCCCAAAATAGCTGTAGTACCCGATGCAGTACTGCCAGATATATATGAATAGTTAGTAAGCTCACACCCAATGCACCGCAAAAACAGAAAAATAGGAGTGTGAGTGCTGGAAAAACACTGGAATGAGGATTCAACAGTACTAGCGCACTACCAATAGCAAAGGTGAGAGCAGCGATCGCCAAGCCAGTCCGGTAGATAATGACACCGAGGCGATCGCTTTTGTCGATTGTAAACTCACCAAACTGACCTTGATATGTTTCGGATACTATTTGTTGAGCCATATCTTACCTCTCACTAATTACCACTTCTACTCTATCTTCCCAATGCTGCTGCAATTGTTCTTGGGCATTACCGCAGGCGATCGCAATTTCTACCCAGCCGTGACTACCAATTAAGGCGAGTGCTTCGCCAGGAGAAACGTCGCTGTAAGTTTGACGTCCTGGGATGATTTGTCTGGCTAATCGTACTGTCCAAGTTTTGTTTTCCACGTCGCTACCGGGAATATTAGTGACTAAATTGCCAAAGCGATCGATATATTGAATGCAACCAATTATCTCTGTGGGAGTGTGTATTAACTGCGGTAAGTCTAACTGCACTAGCGTAGCGAGATCGATCGTTCTTCCCAATTCTCTTAAAGGAACTCCACTAGCAAGATGCGCCCCCACTGGGGCAAAAATATCTCGTCCGTGAAAAGTCTTTGAGGGTTGGGGAGTGCGCCAGTATTGGGTATCAGTCAGTTCTACAACGGCGATCGCGGGACTTTGACTTAATATGCCGCTAAAAATTCCGTTGTCTGGTCCCACTAAGAATCCCCGCTCGAATTCTATGGCGATCGCCCGTCTGTTGCTACCTACCCCAGGATCGACTACAGCCACATGCACTGTTCCTTCTGGAAAATAGCGATAGGCATCCATCAAACAAAACCTAGCCGCCGCAATGTTTTGGGGTGAGATATCGTGGGTGAGATCGATAACTGTGAGAGCGGGGTTGACTTGAGCGATCGTGCCTTTCATGACTCCTACATACACGTCACTGAAGCCAAAATCACTAGTTAAAGTCAAAATCTGGTTTGAATTCATCTGTGCTGCGGGCATCTGCTGAAATCTGTGTTAAAAATATCTAAATTTGTTTCTGTAGCTATTGTTACTGAAAGATCGCTATGTTAGGATAATTCAACATAAACAACGATAAGTTAAATAAATGTTCTCTATGAGCAGAAATAAACAACAAGCTGTAAAACAAGCTGCCGAAGCCCACCGTCAGAATATTCAAAAAAGTCTACAACATCGTCTGGATGTTGCCAGAGCTAACGGAGATGAGAATCTGATCCGCCAGCTAGAAGCAGAAATGAAATACTTCAACTAGAGCTTCAACTGAGGTTTTGCGTCTCTGACTCGATCGAGACAAACAACAGATAAAATACTGACATCAATGGGATGCATTTAACTGCATCCCTTTTGTTTTCTCTACCCTTTGCTTGACTATCCGCGCGATCGCCCTCAGCAAGCTAAGCACCAATCGGGAATAGCTATACTGGTTGGTTAAAGTTCTAACTCAAACACCAACCTAACTGAGGATATGCCGATGCAAGCAGATTTAGCAACCGTGATGGCGGATGTATGGCAGGTACTAACTAAAAATAATCGTTGGATGAGCTGGAATTTGTTTCTAGCTTTCGTACCTTTAACTTTGAGTGCGTGGCTGTTTCTCAGAGGACAACAAAAGCGTCGTTGGCTATTTTGGCTGTTATTTCTAGATTTTTTGACTTTCTTGCCGAGCGCGCGTCATGTGTTAGCTAATACGTTTCACTTCGGTCAAAACATTGCTACCTCTGAGCTATTATGGTTTGTGCCTTTAGTGTTACTTCCCTTATATTTATTGTTTATTTCATCCGGTAGAGAGCGTTGGCAAACTTTTAATTGGTCAATTTTGTTTTTAGTATTTTATGCTTTTTTACCGAATGCACCGTATGTTTTAACTGACGTCATTCATTTATATCGAGATATTAGAGATATTCACTCAGTATGGCTAATTACTTTGGTTCTTCTACCGGTATACATATTGTTTATATGCGCTGGATTTGAGGCATACGTACTATCTTTAGTTAACCTGGGTTCTTATCTACAAAGAATTGGTAAAAGTACTTGGGTTTTGGGTGCGGAGCTAATCACTCACGCTTTATGTGCGGTAGGAGTATACTTAGGTAGATTTTTGCGGTTTAACAGTTGGGACTTCATTACCCAACCCGATACTTTAGTAACTGCTGTGGTTGAAGATTTATTTGGCAAACGTCCGATTGTAATTATGATTGTTACCTTCACAGTTATTACTGGTTTGTATTGGCTGATGAAGCAGGCTACGCTCAGAATTATCGGAAAAAGTCGTCTAGAAACTATTTCTGCTCGAGAAGAAGGAATGGACGTGTTATAGAGTAGAGACGCAAAACTTCACGTCTCTATCGCTTCTACAAAGGAACTAATTCGGGAAAATACTGTAACAGTTGATCGTTAGTTAGTTCTTCGCCAAATTGAGCGGGGGAAAACTGCACCTGAATTGCCCACAATCTTTTTTGGTAGTGAAGATTAATCAGGGCTTTCAAGCCAGCTTTCATCACATTTATATCTGCCAGATTAGTTTCTAATTCTGGTACTTCTCCGTCATAAACCACGCTGAGCATGACTACTAAGTTACGAGTAACGGGCAAGGAAAAAGATTCATCTGTCGTTGCCGGAGAACTTAAATCTGGTTCGCTTAAGTAGCGTTGGGCAGAATCAGTAAACAATTCGTTGAAATAGTCGCTGGCTGCACCTTCATCCCAGAAGACATCGCCTTCGTTTGCACCAGAAAGCCAATACTCGTCATATTGCAGCAGGCTTTGACAAATTTCTGCCAGCCCTTCGCCTACAACTTCAATATCGCCATCAGTTTCTATTGCTTCCCTTGCCTGACGGTTGAGAATTCCTAATAGCGGTGCTACTTCTTGCCCTGCAAGATGGAGAAATATCCGGCAGCCAACAAACCGAGTCCGCCCTGACATCCGATTAATCCGATCGCGCCATGAACTCATAACTTTCCCTCCATGTCCTTTTACTCAATTTATCGCGCTCTTATAAATCTTTGTCCCCCTCGATCGCTAGATTTAAAAGAATTGACGGTAAGATCGGAAGCAAAATTGTCAAGTCATGAAGATCGGTATTATCGGACTAGGATTAATTGGTGGCTCGTTGGGCTTAGACTGGCGATCGCAAGGACACAAAGTTTTCGGTGTCAGCCGACGCGAGTCTACTTGCGCGCAAGCGATCGCGTGTGGTGCTGTCGATCGGGCTAGTGCCGATCTGACTAGTCTCAAAACCGCAGAAGTTATTTTTATCTGTACCCCTTTGGCAGCGATTCGCCCTACTGTAGAACAACTGATTCCTCACATAGATCCGGCAACAGTTTTAACGGATGTCGGTTCGGTAAAAGCCCCAATTGTAGATGCAATCGCCCCTTTGTGGCAGAATTTTGTGGGCGGACACCCAATGGCTGGTAAGGCTGAGAGTGGGATTGAAGTTGCGCAGACGGGATTGTTTATCGACAAGCCTTATGCGATCGCTGCTATTGATACTACGCCACCAGCAGCCGTGCAGGTTGTCGAGCAATTAGCCCGATCGCTCCAAGCTACTATCTATCATTGTCACCCAGCCGATCACGACCGCGCCGTCAGTTGGATTTCTCATTTACCAGTCATGGTTAGTGCCAGTTTAATTGCTGCTTGTGCCAACGAACCTAACCCGGAAGTTCTGCAATTAGCACAACAACTCGCGAGTTCTGGATTTCGCGATACGAGTCGCGTTGGCAGCGGTAATCCTGAATTAGGAGTGATGATGGCGCGGTACAATCGTTCAGAGTTATTGCGATCGCTGCAACAATACCGCGATCGATTAGATGAAATTACGCAATTGATTGTCCGAGAAGATTGGCAAGCTTTGGAAAAACAATTAAACTCAACTCAGTTAGCCAGACCGCAGTTTCTGCGAGAGTAAGGTAATGCTTTAGTTATTAGACGTTAAATGTTTTGGCGATAGATATTAGCAATCTGCAAGGACACATTGTCATTTAGATCCGCTCTCAAGCACTACCCAAAATGCTTGTTTGGTCTTAGTTTAAGTCAGACTGAATGAATTTGGTTATCGGAAAAAATTTATCATCGGTTACAAATATTTGTAACTAACTATATTTGATTTGAGTTAATAGCTAAAAGCTCGACGATAGCTTGTAGATCGCGAGTATAGATCGTCATTATACTTTATCTCTAAGTATATTTATATAGCTATATAAATATAGATCGCTTTGTATATTATAAAACATCCAGGAACATAAAAAGCAGGTAGGAAGTCTTAGAGCTGGAAATGCTCTGTCTCTAAGCTTCTGTATTCTTACTCTGGCAATTTATGTATATAACAACACTGAAATTTATCAGTAAATAACAGTAAATCGAAGTTTATAACTTGCAGCAAAAAGTGATAAATCTACCTAGTATGTTTACATAGCTTAATGATATAGTAAGTATTTGTACTGCTGAGGGTAACTTCAATGCTAGACCCTGCTTTATGCGCTCGTCCTCTGAGCCAGTGGCTTGTCTTGAAGTCAACGCTATCCCACTGGCTGATGACTCCCGTACTGGTTGTTATACCCCTGACAGCTTTCATTCTGCTAATCAAGTTTTTTCCCAAATGGCGTTGGAAGCGTTATTTGTTGGTGATGGGAAGTTTATCGTTAGCAGCTTACTTTTTTGTTAGTTTTCCGGCTACAGTAGCGATCGCTAGTAAGGGATTGATTGCTTTTTTGCCGGAAGATCCGGGTAGGAAAGCGGACGCGATTGTGATTTTAGGTCGCGGTTCGTACATGAGGCAATCCAGGGTAGACGTTGCAGCCCAACTGTGGAAAAGCAAACGCGCTCCCCTAATTTTTGCTAGTGGTGCAGGGGATGGGGCAGATATCGTGAACATGCTCAAAACAGAAGGAGTTCCCAAGTCGGTATTGAAAGCAGAAACTTGTTCTCAGACGACAGAAGAAAACGCGCTATTTACAGCAGCAATGCTGCAACCGATGGGAGTAAAGCAAATCGTTTTGATCACGGACTCGCCGCATATGATGCGATCGCTATTGACGTTTCGCAGTCTGGGTTTTACTGTTTTCCCTCGTCCTACTCCTTTGCCTGCGAACTTGTCACCCACAAGAAGGGCAATGATGATTTTCTACGAATACATGGGTTTATTTAACTACGGAATCAAAGGGTATTGGCAGCCTCACAATGCGCAGATGGAGCCAAATCCTCATGTAGCTCAACAACAAGCGGTAAATAGTCGCTCGTTATAAGCTCTCAGCAATCTAAAGATGCGTTAATTGCAAATTGCGAATCATCCCTCATCCCTCATCTTTTCCTGAGTCTCCGATCTAACGAGTTCTACGATTGCTGCCACTAATTCCATAGGTTCTGCTGGTTTGGCAATATACTTGTGATATCCTGCGGCTAATACCTGCTTTTGAGTCGTCTCGGCAGTATAGGAAGTAAAAGCGATCGCGGGGATTTGTCGTCCTGTTGCTAGTGGCATGGCTCGTAGTTGACGAATTAGAGCGTAGCCATCTATATCTGGCATTCCTAAGTCGCTGAGTAAGACATCTGGTTGCGACTGTAACACGGCAGCGATCGCTTCTGTAACCGAACCTGCAACAGCTACTCGTGCTCCGTATTGTTGCAATGTAAAGACAAGAAACTCTCGCGTATCGGCATCATCATCTACAATCAATATCTGCAACCCTGAAAGGGGAGTCGGGTGTCGAGCGTCGGGAGTGACGGTAACTGGTAACTGGTAACTGGTCACTATTTCCTGTTCCCTGCTCCCTTCATAAACAGGCAGCTGTACTGTGAATGTTGCGCCCCTGCCTTCGCCTTGGCTCTCTGCCCAGATCGTACCGCCATGCAACTCGACTAATTGACGGGCGATCGCTAAACCAAGTCCCAAGCCGCCGTAGGCACGAGTCATGCTACTATCTGCTTGTCGGAAATATTCAAATATGTAGGGTAAAAAATCTGCGCTAATGCCTTTGCCCGTATCGCTGACTTGGATTTGAGCGTAATTTAGGTCGGTAGCAGTATGGGTGTACATCTGCGCGCCCGTACTACCTTCTGCTCGCGTTAGCAAGATCTCTACCCGTCCGCCAGATGGGGTAAATTTAATCGCATTAGAAAGTAAATTCCACACAACTTGTTGGAGGCGATTGCCGTCACCCCGCACCTGTCCTACACTGGGGTTTAAACTCAGCTCGATCTGAATCGATTTTGCTTCTGCTGCCAGAACTACGGTGTCTAAAGCAGATGTGATGGTGGTTGCCAGATCGACTATTTCCCAATTTAGCGGTAGTTTTCCTCTGAGGATGCGGGAGACATCTAAGAGATCTTCAATTAATTGTGCTTGCAGTTTCGCATTGCGTTCGATGGTTGCCAGCGCTTGCTTTGTCCTTGCCCGATCGAGCTTGCCGTTTTGCAACAGCTTTGACCAACCTAGAATTGGGTTGAGCGGCGATCGCAATTCGTGAGACAGCACCGCTAAAAACTCATCTTTAATTCGGTTAGCTGCTTCGGCTGCTTCGCGTGCGGCTTGTTCTTGTTGTAGAGTTCGCTCGCGATCTCGCTCGAGTTTCGAGTTGAACCCGCTCGCTAATGTCGTTGGATATCCCAATCAATCCAATGATTTCCCCAGCCTCATTGCGGTAGGGAGATTTCATTGCCAAAAATGTCCGAATGCCATCAGGAGATTCTTCGACCACTTCGGTTTCTCCAGTTTCCATGATGCGCCGATCATTCTCCATCACCCTAGCAGCATCCTCAGGGTTGGGATAGAGATCGCCATCTCGAAAGCCAATGACTTCAGAAGCAGGTTTGCCGAGTACCTCAAGCGTGGCTGGATTAGCATAAATAATCCGCCCTTGCCGATCTTTGACGAAAATGGGCGTGGGTGCTGACTTGTTAATTGCGTCCAAAATAGCATTCTTTTGCCGCAATTCTGCTTCGGCAATTTTCCGCTCGGTAATATCAGTCAGAAAAACCGTCAGTCCGCTGGGTGAAGGGTAAATTCGATGATGATGCCAACAATCCCAAGGGGTGTAAAGATAATCAAACTGGAGCGGCGTTTGTTCGGTCATGACCCGGTGAAATTGCACGTAAGCATCGGTGTCAACGGCATCGGGAAACAGCTCCCAAATGTTATGCCCCAGAAGCGCCCAGCGCTGCATCCCAACCATTTCACAATAGCGATCGCTGACATAAGTAAAACACCAGTCGCGATCGAGGACGTAAAACCCATCATTGATGCTCGACAAAATGGTTTCAACCTGCTGCTTTGCCGTTTCTGCTTCCAGTCGCAGCGCCTGCTCTTTCTGCATGGTATCCCGCCGCAGTTGCGCCAGTTTCAAGGTTGCCCCTACTCTTGCCAGCAGTTCGCGGGCAGAAAAAGGTTTAATTAAATAGTCATCTGCCCCTGCTGCTAAGCCTTCAATCTGCGCCTCTTCCCCTGCTCTGGCAGATAGTAAAATCAACGGGATATTTTGAGTTTGCGGCTGGGAGCGCAGCGATCGCAGCAACTGGAAGCCATCCATTTCTGGCATCATGACATCGGATAGGACTAAATCGGGCGGAGATTGCCGAATTGCAGCTAGGGCAGCCAAACCATCATTGACGGTTTCAACCTGATACTGATGACTCAGGAGCCGCTTTAGATAATTTCGCAGATCGGCACGATCGTCCACCACTAGAATTCGGGCTGAAGGTTGGGCAGCTTGTCGAGGCATTGCCGTCGGATCGATCTCGTCTAGTAATGGATTGGGAGTCTCTTCCAGCAACCAATTCAACGCTTCTTGCACAAAGGCTGTGGCACGAATATCGCTGGATTGATGAGTGCGATCGATTGCACTGTGGTCTGCAGGAGCGTGCAAATAATTCGCAGGTAGGTGCTCTCTGCCAAATGGGATATTGACGATAAAAGTTGTTCCCCGATCGATCTGACTAGACACCTCAATCGTACCGCCGTGTAATTTGACTAACTCTTGCACCAAAGCTAATCCAATCCCAGAACCTTCATAGGAGCGAGAACGAGTCCCGCTGACGCGATGGAATCGCTGAAATACGCGGGGCAGTTCTGCTTCTGGAATGCCAACTCCTGTATCTTCAATTTGCAATTGGACGCGATTGTCAATCGATCGCAATCGAACTGCAATTTCGCCCGCAAATGTAAACTTAAACGCATTGGAGATGAGGTTGAGGACAATCTTTTCCCACATTTCCCGGTCTACATAGACGGGTTCGGGCAAAGTTTGGCAATCGATCGTCAAGCTTAACCCAGCAGTCGCGATCGCCGATTGAAACAAACTAGCTAAGTCTGTAGTGAGTTGAGCCAAGTCTGTTGGTTGATAAACTGCGTGTATCCGATTGGCTTCTACCCGCGAGAAATCTAGCAGCGTATTCACTAACTTGAGTAAGCGTGCGCCATTGCGCTGCAACACCTCTAGCCGCTCCCGTTGACGAGGAGAAAGGGGATCTTCCCCATCAACCAGGGCATCTTCGACGGATGCCAACATTAGAGTCAGAGGGGTACGAAATTCATGGCTGACATTACTAAAGAACTCGGTTTTCGCTCGATCTAGCTCTTGCCTTGCCTGCTCGTCCAGTTTTTCCTGAGTAATGTCTCGAACCTCAACAATCGTGCCGATAATCTTATCCCCTTCACGGATCGGACTGGCAGTATAAGCCACCGGATAAAAGTGTCCGTCTTTGTGGACAAACACTTCCTCCCCCTGCTCCCGATTGTTTTGAGGAAATGCTCGGTCGATCGGGCATTCGCACAGAGGATAGGGGCTACCGTTAGGGCGCGTATGGTGAATCACATTATGCAGGGCACGTCCCTTTGTCTCCGAAAGGCTATAACCTGTTAAAGTTTCCGCCGCCGGATTCATATAAACGCACTGTTGATGCTCATCCATAATGAAGAGGGCAAGGGTAGCATTATTGCAAACCACTTCAAGTTGACGCTTGTAAAAATCAGCAGGCAGTGCTTCTTGGGGTAAGCGATGGTATTCGCTCAATGAAACAATCCGCTCGAATGTCATACTTGTACTTCTTGCCTCTCTTCAAACTTTTGACAATGGGTGTTTCTGCCTGTTTTACCTGCTAATTGGGACGCGACCTTGGATGGAATGTCGATATGACACTTCCGTGTTGATTGTCTACCATTAGATAGAACAGGAAACCTACCTCTAGAGCGAACTTTCAACACTAAATTGAAGGTAGCGACTCAAGGCGATCGAGAGGAATAGCTGAATTTACCAAAGATAATAACGTACCATTTTGCTCTTGCCCGTTGGCTGCTAGATCGCTGTGGCACAGATAAACCCGTTCTCCTACACGCCCTAATAAATCTCGCAAAATCCGCCGCAGTCTTTCTGCATCGGCGCTCAAATCGTCCTCCGCCGTCCAAGGGCGACCGAACCGATGTTGTAAAAATAACGGCGCACCGTATAAAGTTGCCGCACCACCCCGCGACCACAAGGGAGAGCCAGCATCTAACCAAAATTGCCAGCGATGAAACCGCCGACTGGAACGATATTGGAAGATAGTTGCTAAGGTAACAGCACGGCTAGCAGCACCGATAGGACGCACGGGATAAGAATTTGCCGCGATCGTACCCCGTCTTAGCATCTGGATAAATTGGGCAACGATCGCGCGATCGGGAGTATCGATCCCTTCAGACTGCCGCAGTCGCGCATCGATTTCCCAATAGTGTTGAGCGGTTTCCAGTAATTCTCGCAATGCTGCCAACTGGTCGAAGGGAAGGTTACTTCCTTGCCAGAGAAATTTCTGAATAGCACGGTCGAGTAGGACAATGGGACTGGGGAGGAGCCGCTGTTCTTGTTGCGATCGCTGATCTTCAATCCACTGCACGATCTGAGCGTAAGCTAAACTTGCCACGTAGCCCAATCGATCCCAGCGATCGTAGGTAGTTGTTGGTAGCAAAGTCGGATGTTCTGGGTGAGGTTGGAAGCAGTAATCGGCAATCAAGCCAGCCCGGACGGGATCGATTTGGAAGTTGGAACTCGGAAGTTGGAACTCGGAATTATTGCCTCTTGCCTCTTGCCTCTCGCCTCTCGCCTCTCGCCTCGTACCCAAAACTACCAGCATTTCCGCTACCATATCTCGATCTACCAAACGCCCTAAACCTGGGTAGACGAGGGTAAGGAGGGTGAGTAAAGCGCGGATAATCGGAGAACTTGACAAAGGGCGTTGGTCGTTGAGGGATTCGACAAAGATTCCGTGTTTAGTCAGAATTTCTACTAGAGTATAACGGGCGATCGCATCTAAACCAGGAGCAATTAAAGCAATTTCCTGCGGCTGAATTTGCCCCGATTTAATCGCTTGAATGATGAAATCAGCAGTTTGTCGTAGTAATTCGCCTCGCGATGTGGTTTGGATTGCTTGTACTGATTCTGGTAGTGAAAACAGTGCCAGGGGTTCCGTGACTAACTCTACTACTGGCGTTGCCAAATCGTCGGCAAGTGCGTTTGAGGAAGGTTGAATAGGTTCTATCCGACAGCGCTTCGCTAAGCCCTGCAAATATTCAGGATCGGCTCCCAGTCCCAAGCGCACGGCTCCATCGGGATTGTAAGTAAACGCACCCACTGCCCCTCTGTCGAGGAGTAACTCAAACAAATCGCGGGCTACAGCTGGGTAATCGTCAACATCGTCCGCCAGAATATAACAGTAGCGCCGCAGTAAATGCTGCTGATAGTACGAATCGCCTAAAAGATACTTGGCATACAGTTCCGTAGTGATTCCATAAGTTAAAAATCCTCTCTCCCAACACCAATTGCGCCACTGCAAGATTAGGGAGTGGGGAGTCGGGAAGCGGGAGTCGGAAATGAGTGATGCGCGAGTATTTAATTCTCCTCTGCTCCCCTGCGCTTCTGCTCCTGTGCTTCCTTGTCCTCCTTGTCCCTCCTCTAGCACTGCAAAGATACTCTCTATCTCTTCAATAGCTGTGCCGCTATTTGCTGCTAACTGCAAGATATCTAGCAGGCGACGCACCCAACGAGACTCGCTCACCCCTGCTGGACGGGGGACTTCATCTAGCTGCTGTCGCCACAGGCGCGTGGCTAATTCCTGTTCGGTTTCTGGGCGCAACCGCACGGGAAACTGGGCTTTTAACCCCAAAATCTGGAGCAGCAGGGGCCAAAATAAAGTGACTTCATCTTGAAAAAAACCTAATAAGGTTTTAGCGCGAATCGGATATTTACCATCTGTCGCTGCTGCTAATTTGTCTCGTAAGTCCCGCCGATTATCGTCATTTGCGGCTAAGACTAAAACTGCTGGTTCTCCTTGTTGAGAATGCAAGCGCTGTCGTCCCCACAGAGACTGTTGGCGATCGCCTGCTTGCAGCCACGCACAAAACTGTTCGACTAGATGAGTCGTTTTGCCGCTGCGGGTGGAACCAACTATCCAAACCGATTTCAATCCTGCCAACTGAGTCCTCTAAGATTTGTTAATATACCCCGTATGTCAATATCAGTGACCAGTGACCGGTGACCAGTGACCAGTGACCAGCTATCAGTAACTAGTAACTGGTTACTGGTGACTAGACATCAGAATTCGATCGCTAGCCACTAGCCACCAACCACTAACCACTATAAACCTGGGTCAAGGCTGGAAATGAGAAATTCTGGTTGGACGCAAAAAATTTATACCTTCTTACGCTCTGCCCAACAGTGGTATCTTGACACGCCAGAGCGATCGCTCGATGAAGCTTATAAAGCTGCACTCTTAATTAAGGCGATCGAAGACGAGCATTTTGGCGGTCGGAAAATCTCGCCAGAGTTTGCCAATTTCGGACGCAATACGATGGCGATGTTTCAGTCAGAGCTGAGAAAACATCTCAAAACGATTCGCATGAGACTCGTTGAGTTTAATGCCAGTCGTTCTATTTTTGGAGATTCTAATCAAACTATTACTAAGTTATCTAGACAAGATGGGATAGCCTCCAACAGAGATTCTTTTGCCATTCAATCGAGAAATAATCCTTCATTAATTTTAGAAAAACTTAGATTTATTGATGAGATCGCATCGAAATACCAGGAAGACAAAAAAGAAAATATTTCTGCCATTAAACCTCAAATTGTCCAACCAGATGCAGTTATAAATAATCGAAATATTCAAGGTATTACCGAGCGATTTCAATCTGCTCCTGTTGAGAGTGTAGAGAAAAATAATAAGCCTAGTAGCAAAACAGAAGAAACAGGCGTATTACCTCGCTCGATATTAAGTACCCTGAACCGACTGAAGGTAGAATTAGATCCTAGCGCTGAAGAAGAAGTTGTCAAAAATTTTCGTAACTCGCAAAGAAGAACTCTCATTTCAGTCAGATTGGTGTTATTATTAATAATCGTTCCTTTTTTAACTTTTCAAATCTCAAAAAATCTTTTGATCGGTCCGCTTGTCGATCGCTTCCGCAATCCCGAACAAGCTACGATGTTCCTCAACTATGAAATGGAAGAAAAAGCATTAGCGGAGATGCAAAAGTTTGAGGAGAGACTGAGATTTCAAAATCTCCTGAATGGAGGCAAGGCAATCTCTCCAGTTGAGATGGAGAGGAGAATGCAAGAGAGAGTAGCAGAAATTGCCGAGGAATTCCGTACCGAAAGTTCTAATGCAATTAAAAATGTTTTTGCCGATCTACTCTCGGTTGGTGCTTTCATCTGGCTGCTACTCATGAGCAAGCGAGAACTTGCTGTTTTGAAAGAGTTTTTCGATCAAATTGTTTACGGTTTAAGCGATAGCGCTAAAGCATTTATTATTATTCTGTTCACCGATGTATTTGTCGGCTTCCACTCTCCTCACGGCTGGGAAGTCATTTTATCTAGCGTGTCGCGACACTTGGGATTACCTGAAAATCACGATTTTATCTTCTTATTCATCGCTACGTTTCCAGTGATTCTCGACACGATTTTTAAGTACTGGATTTTCCGCTATCTCAACCGAATTTCACCTTCTGCTGTGGCGACTTATCGCAATATGAATGAATAGTAATTTTGACCTTCGCTCGTCTCTTAATTATGTAAAATACACAGTATGAAAAATCAAGAACCTGCTGTCGTTTTCGACCAAGAGCGTGCTTTATCTTATGATGAAAGATTCGCTGCTTTGGCTCCAATGCGCGATGCACTTCATCTGTCGATCCGCTTGATATTTTCAGAGCTTCCCACCGATGCACGCATTCTTTGCGTCGGAGCAGGAACCGGAGCGGAACTGATTTATCTTGCTCAGAATTTTCCCCAATGGCAGTTCACTGCGGTAGAACCTGCGACACCGATGCTCAATATTTGTCGTCAAAAAACAGAAGATTGCGGCATCGCATCCCGTTGCACTTTTCATCAAGGTTATCTCGATTCACTTCCCGCCTCAGATTCTTTCCATGCAGCAACGTGTCTTTTAGTTTCTCATTTCATGATGCAGCAAGATGAGCGGAGCAATTTTTTCCGGCAAATTGCCGCACGGCTTCGTCCTGACGGATACTTAGTAAGTTGTGACTTGACTGCTGATATGAACTCTTTAGAGTATCAAAGCCTGCTCGAAGTTTGGCTGCGAATGCTTAAATTTGCTCAAGTACCTATTGCGGAAATTGAAAATATTCGCGTCTCCTATGGACAAAATGTTGCCTTGTTATCGCCGCAAAAAGTTGAATCAATCATCGTAAAGGGTGGCTTTGAGTCGCCTGTATTGTTTTATCAAACTCTCCTGATTCGCGCTTGGTATGCTAAACGTTCATAAATTGGCAGATGCCAACAGCACCTTGTTTGGCGGCTGTTGGCAGTCGGGTAAGATCGACCAATAGCCTGCAGAGGCAGGTCGATCTTGTCTAGCGTCATTTCATCGGAGCGAACTGACTGCTTGGGATGGCAAACTATAACTAACCACTGGAGGAATTCCCGCTAGATCGAGAATTTGGGGGATCAACTCTTCTCGTTTCACTGCCATCATATGCACGCCATCGCAAAGCTGACGGGCAATCTGGACTTGTTCGGCAGCAATCTTCATTCCTTCTTCTAAGGGGACTTTGGCTTGGGCAAGGCGATCGATAATATGGTCGGGAATGCTCACACCAGGAACGCAACGATTGATAAATTGTGCATTTTTAGCTGATTTTAATAAGAAGATGCCTGCTAAAACTGGCTTGTCACAACCAGCTGCAATCTGACTCATAAACTTTTCTAGGCGATCGAAATCAGTAATTAACTGACTTTGAAAAAACTGCGCCCCTGCCGCTAATTTACGTTCAAAGCGACTTTGCAGTCCCGACCAACTTTTGCATTGCGGGTCGACAGCCGCACCAACAAATAAATCAGTTGCCCCATCTGTCAAAGGCTTATCGTCAAAATCTAGCCCCTGATTCATTTTGCCGATCAGTTGTAGCAGCCGTACCGACTCCAGATCGAAGACACTCTTAGCATCAACGCGATCGCCCGCTTTGACAGGATCTCCAGTTAAAGCCAAAATATTGTGAATGCCGAGAGCATGTGCGCCTAGCAAGTCAGCTTCTAACCCAATGCGGTTGCGATCGCGACAGGCAACTTGACAAATCGGTTCGATTCCTTGCTGGGAGAGAATTACTGATGAGGCAAAAGAAGACATCCGGACTACGGCACGACTACCATCGGTGATATTAACTGCGTGTACCCGTCCTTTAAGTGCCTGCGCCATTTGCAACATGTGGCTGGGATCGCCACCTTTGGGAGGGGCAACTTCAGCCGTAACTAGAAACTCTCTGGCTTTGACGGCTTTCCGAAATGAAGTTAAACGGGTTGTATTATGCATCAGATTTTAGTTTTAGTCATTAGGTATAGGTTATAGCACTGCACCCTGAAAACCTGACTCAATCTAAAGCGGTACGGAGAAGCCCAAAGCCGTTTTGACTTTGCTCAGGGTGTCGTTGGCGATCGCCTCTGCTTTGTGCTTGCCATCGCGCAATACCGACTCCAGATACCCCTTATCTGCCATGACCTCGTTGTACTTATCTTGGATGGGTTTAAGGGCAGCGATCGCTGTTTCGGTTAGTAATGGCTTAAATTGTCCCCAGCCCATATCTTGGCACTCTGCTGCAACTTCCTGCTTAGTTTTGCCAGATAGTAACATATAGAGAGTCAGGAGATTGTTACATTCCGGTCTTGCGGGATCGTCGAATACCAAGCCGCGAATTGGATCGGTTTTACACCGCTTAATTTTCTGTTGAATTTGGTCTGGAGTATCCAGCAAATTGATCCGGCTTAACTCCGAGGGGTCTGACTTCGACATTTTTTTGGTTCCGTCTGTCAGACTCATAACTCTTGCGCCTTCTGCTCGAATTAGGGGTTCTGGTAATTTTAACACTGGATTTTCGCGGGCAAATTGATAGTTAAATCGGGCAGCAATGTCGCGCGTTAATTCCAAATGCTGCTTTTGATCTTCTCCCACGGGGACTTTATCAGCTTGATAGAGCAAAATATCTGCTGCCATCAGTACGGGATAGTCTAGCAAACCAGTATTGACATTTTCTCCCTGCTTGATGGCTTTCTCTTTAAACTGGATCATGTCTTCCAGCCAGTTTAGCGGCGTAATGCAATTGAGCAGCCAAGTCAGTTCGCTATGGGCGCAAACGTGAGACTGGACGAAAATGCTGGAATACTTTAAATCGATACCACAGGCTAGATAGAGGGCGGCGATCGTATAAGTATCGGCTGCTAGGGTTGCCGGATTGTGCGGCACGGTGATGGCGTGCAAGTCTACCACGCAGAAAAAGTTTTCGTACTGGCTCTGTCCTTCTACCCAGTTGCTAATTGCTCCTAAGTAATTACCTAAGTGTAGATTGCCAGTGGGTTGAACTCCAGAAAGAACGCGCATCGCCATAAGATAAATTTCAATTGTCGATTGTGTGGGAGAAGGTTTGATGAATTGGAAAGGTAGGGTTCATTTATTTTAGTTTCACATTTTTCAGCAGAACCCCAGTGTGAACCGATGAGACTTAATATGACATAGAAGCAATTTGTATATAAGTTTGAAAAACTTGACTTAACTTAAGCCATCTTTGGAGAGATTAGCAGTAATCTGAGGGTTAAATCAATCTTCCTAGCACCGGAGTGACTGCAGATGAAAGCTTTACTACTCTGGCCCATAATGCCCAATTCTTTTTGGTCTTACCAGGAAACCCTCGATCTAGCAGGTTTACGCTCGACCAACCCGCCCTTAGGATTGATTACGGTAGCTGAACTACTACCAAAAGAATGGGAAATCAGATTTGTGGATCGAAATGTCCGCTTAGAAACAGAGGATGACTGGGCTTGGTGCGAACTTGTCATTATCTCAGCGATGATTATCCAGAAACAGGATTTGGAGAAACTCATTCAAAAAGGAGTCGCTCTAGGGAAAAAAGTTGCCGTAGGTGGACCTTTTCCCACATCTGTACCAGAATTTGCCCTAGCAGCAGGGGCGCACTACTTAATTCTTGACGAAGGTGAATGCACCATTCCAATATTTCTAGAGGCGTTAGCACGAGGGGAGGAACGAGGTATTTTTCGCTCGGCTGAGAAACCTGACGTGACTAAATCGCCCATTCCTCGGTTTGATTTGCTCGATCTAGATGCATATTTAGCAATTACGGTGCAGTTTTCGCGGGGATGTCCGTTCCAGTGTGAATTTTGCGACATTATTAACTTGTACGGTCGTAAGCCACGCACCAAAACTCCAGAGCAAATGCTAGCAGAGTTTGAAGTCCTCTATCAGATGGGCTGGCGACGTTACGTGTTTGTAGTCGATGATAACTTTATTGGTAATAAGCGCAACGCGAAGGTATTTTTACGCGCCCTGATCCCCTGGATGGAAGCCCGCAATTACCCGTTTATTCTGTTGACGGAAGCCTCTCTCAACTTGGCAGAGGATGACGAACTGATCGCACTGATGGTGAAAGCAGGCTTCACGATCGTGTTTATGGGAATTGAAACACCAGATACGGATAGCTTAGTGGGAATCCATAAACTTCAGAACACTCGCTGCGATCTAATTGAGTCTTGCCACAAAATTACTACCGCTGGACTACAAATTATGTCTGGCTTCATTATGGGCTTTGATAACGAACGTCCAGGCGCAGGTCAGCGAATTCAAGAGTTTATTGAAACAGCAAGCATTCCCCAAGGTCAATTTAGCTTGCTTCAAGCATTGCAGAATACAGCTATGTGGAATCGCCTCCAGAAAGAAGGACGGCTAGTTCAGGGGATGAGTACATTTCACCAAGGTGCAATTATGAATTTTGTACCGACGCGCCCAGTAGAAGAGATTGCTAGAGAATATATTGATGCTTTTTGGCAAATCTACGAACCAATGCCTTTCTTAAAGCGCACTTTTCACCATTTTATGATGATGAATGGCTGGAGAGGAAAAACGAAGCGCCCTCTGACTCATCACGAATTACGCTTGTTTTCCGCAGTCTGTTGGCGACAAGGTATAGTGCGTTCTACCCGTTTTCAGTTCTGGTGGCAATTGGCGGCGATCGCGATCGCTAAACCACGTCTACTGTATGATTATTTCACCACTCTGGGAGTGGGAGAACATTTCTTTAGCTACCGTCATGTTGTTAAAGCGCAATTACTAGCACAATTGGCAACTTTGAAACAGGTACGGCAAGCACAACAAGAAAAAACTCCTCAGTTTTCACCTCGTTGAACAAATGGGCGATCGCATTTATAGTAGTTTGACCTTCTAGAATCGTTATAAACTCTAAAAATGGCTAAAGTCTTCGATCGCATCACGGACGAACTACAAGCATTCATCACTGCCCAGCACATCTTTTTTGTAGCGACCGCACCCATCAGTTCGACTGGGCATATTAACGTTTCACCTAAAGGTTTAGATAGCTTTCGCATTCTTTCCCCCAATCGCGTTGCTTATTTAGACTTAACGGGTAGTGGTAACGAAACATCAGCACATTTACAAGAAAACGGGCGTATTACCCTGATGTTTTGCGCTTTTCAAGGTTCTCCATCGATTCTGCGGCTTTACGGCACAGGCTATACAGTTTTGCCCGATCGTGCTGAGTGGGATAGCTTACATTCTGTTTTTTCACCTATTCCAGGAACGCGCCAGATCGTTGTTGCCGAGATCGATCGCGTGCAGACATCCTGCGGCTTTGGCGTACCTCTGTACGAACATCAGGGCGAACGAGAAAACCTGATCGAGTGGGCGCAAAAAAAAGGCGAACGGGGACTACAAGACTATCGCCAGCAAAAAAACCTTGTCAGTATTGACGGTTTGCCCACACCTTTAGCAACAAAGGATTGAAATTGGTAAACCCGCCCCTACGGTAAATCCGATCGCTTAAAGAAACTACAGACTAAACCACCAGGATCGCTGGGTTGAAATGGTACGACCCGATCCTTTTGAATTTTGGTGCGATCGCGACAATCATAAACCTCTGTATCTCCTTTCACTCCATCTACACTGACAGCTGCCCGATATTCCCAATAGTTTTTCGCACTGCGTTTAATACTCAGAATGCAGATCTGATGACCGTTGTAGTTACGGCAAACACTTGCAGCTGCCGGAAATGCGATCGCCAAGGAGAAAATGGAGAATAATATTGCAACAATAATCTTCAACCGAAACGACCTTCCACATAATCTTTAGTCCGAGGGTCGTTGGCTTCGGAGAAGATTTTCTCCGTTTCGTCGAATTCTACCATCTGACCGATCCGACTCTCATCCGTGCTAAAAAATGCTGTATAGTCAGATACGCGGGCGGCTTGCTGCATATTGTGCGTCACGATGGCGATCGTCAGTTCCCCCCGCAAGCTGTGAATCAATTCCTCAATCTTCATCGTCGAGATCGGATCGAGGGCAGAAGCTGGTTCGTCCATTAACAAGATTTTGGGTTTTACAGCTAGCGCCCTGGCAATACAGAGGCGTTGCTGTTGTCCGCCTGATAAACCCAAAGCCGATTTTTTCAAATTATCCTTCACTTCATCCCACAAAGCCGCACCTTTGAGAGCAGATTCGACGATTTCGTCCAACTGCATTCGCGATTGACGGGACTGCATTCTCACGCCATAAGCCACGTTGTCGTAAATACTCATGGGGAAAGGATTGGGCTTTTGAAATACCATACCAATTTCGCGTCGCAGGCGATTCAGGTTGACGCGGCGATCGTAGATATCTTGACCGAAAAACTCTACCTCACCTTCGACTTTAACTTTGCCTTCCAGTTCGCTAATCCGGTTGAGGGCTTTAATAAAAGTCGATTTACCACAGCCCGAAGGACCGATAATCGCGGTAACTTGTCCTTGATAAATATCCATTGTTATCTTGTCGATCGCCTTACGAGTGCCGTAGTAAAAGTTTAAGTTTTTCACTCGCAGTGCTGGAATCAAACTTGTTGCTACTGATTTTGTGTAATTCATGAATGGGAGAGTCGGGAGTCGGGGAGAAGAGAGCAGAGGAGACTAGGAGCAGAGGAAAAACTACTAGCCACTAGCCACTAGTTACTGTTTTCTGCGGGTTGCTATGCGCGAGATAATACTAATACATAGAACTAATCCTACTAAGACTAATGCCGCAGTCCATGCCATCTGGTTTTGCCCGATGTCAGGAGAGTTGGCGTAGTTGTAGATCAGTACGGATAGCGCCGGGGTAGGATTAAACAATCCATCAGGCCAGCTAATACTAAATAAAGCAGTAAATAGGAGCGGTGCTGTTTCACCAGCTGCACGGGCAACAGCGAGTAGAACACCAGTGGTAATGGCAGGAATTGCTGATGCAACGACAACGCGAAAAGTTGTTTGCAGACGATTTGCACCTAAGGCAGCGGAACCCAAGCGTTGGTGATTGGGAATCAGTTTCAAAGCTTCTTCCGTCGTCAGCGCTACGATGGGCAACATGATGACTGCAAGGGCAAAACCTCCAGCTACGGCAGAAAATTGCGTAACTTTATTTAAGATCAAAACGCCGTAGGCAAATACACCAGCAATGATTGAAGGGATGCCCGTGAGAATGGTAATAATAAACCGGATTGAATTTCCGACTGTCGTACCTCTACCAAACTCAGATAAGAAAATTCCTGTCAGTACCCCCACTGGGAGCGCGATCGCCGAGGCAACGCCTACCATAATTAACGTACCCAAAATTGCATTGCCAAAGCCATTAGGAACGTCCGTTACGCCTACGGGGGCGGGTATATTCGTAAAAACATCCCAGCTAAAGTTTTGACCGCCTCTCAGCAAAATTTCGAGCAAGACTGAGCCTAGAGGTAATATAGCTAGAGCAGTTAATATCAAAGCGATCGCGGTCATGCCGCTATTAAAAACTACTCTATAAGTAGACAAAGGACGGCGTAGTTCTGCCGCCAAAGATGGGTCAATCTTTTCTGCGATCGGGCTGCTGTCAGACATAGATATTTAAGTTTAATTCAGTTATCAATACGCAACTGTAAGTGGATAGAGTAGCGAATGACTCGCAAGCGATCGCGGCTAGTTATGTCGGCTAATAAATCTTACCAGAGCCACAGAAGCAATATTTACCAGTAGCGTGAGTACAAACAAAATCAAAGCCAAGTACATTAACGCACCGACGTGAAGTCCATCTAATGCTTCGCCAAATTCATTTGCTAGCACGGCTGGAATTGTGTATCCCACATCTAACAACGAAGGGCTAATCTGTGCTGTATTTCCAATTACCATCGTCACAGCCATTGTTTCTCCCAGCGCTCGTCCCAGAGCCAAAATTGCCGCCCCGACAATCCCAGAAACGCCAGCTGGTAGCAGTACGCCAAAAATAGTTTCCCAACGCGTAGCACCCAAAGACATCGAACCACTGCGTAATTCTTTCGGTACGGCAAGTAAAACTTCGCGACTAATTGCTGCCATTGTGGGCAAAATCATAATCGCTAGAATCACGCCTGCACTCGACATGCCATAACCTGCGGGCGGAGTGCTAAATAGCGGTATCCAACTCAAATTGGCGTAGAGCCATTGTTGAATTGGCTGTAAGAAGGGGATGAGAACGAAAATGCCCCACAGACCAATAATGACGCTAGGAATTGCGGCAATCAACTCTACCATAAAGGCAATAGGCGATCGCACTGAAGCAGGCAAAATATCTTCGCTGGTAATTAAAGCTACTGCCAATCCTACAGGAACCGCAATTAACATGGCGAGTCCCGAGCTGACTAAAGTGCCAAAAATGAATGGCAGCGCCCCAAATTTTAAATCGGCTACGTTCCATTCTTGACTCCACAAAAAACCCAGACCAAACTCTCGAATCGCTGGCAGTGCATTTTCAAAAATAATAAAGCTAATCCAAAATAGCAGGGCTACCATGGCAAATGCTAAGCCATATACCAGCCAGGTAAAACCTCGGTCGAACCACGCAAATTTTTCCGAAGATGCAGTTAAATCTATCTCTGACTTAAGCGGAAACTGCCGATTATTGTCTACGTGTGGTTCTGACATATAACATTTCTTTCACATCAACTAGATAGAGACGCTCCAAGGAACGTCTCTACTGAATTAACTATTTACTTAACTTCGCTGTTCACAGTCTGTACAACTTGGCTGGCAACCTTGGTAGGAATCCGGGTGTAGTTGAGTTGACCGTTGATTGCTTGACCGTCAGTCATCATCCACTCTACCATCCGTTTGACAGCATCAGCCTTACCTGGCTGTTGGTAGTTTTTATACACCATAATCCAGGTCAGACCTACAATTGGATATCCAGAGTCAGGATTGCCAAGTAGGTCGTAGTTTACGCGAAAATCAGGATTGAATTTCACACCTTCTAAAGCTTGGTCTGCTGCCTCTTGAGTTGGTGCGACAAACTCCCCTTTACTATTTTGCACTTGTGCCATCGGAATTTTATTTTCACTGGCAAAAGCAGCTTCTACATAGCCGATGCTACCAGGAGTTCGCTGCACGATTTGAGCTACACCAGGATTGCCTTTGCCTTTGAGGGGGCTACCAGCCCAAGAAGGAGCGCGATTAGGACCGATTCTACCTTTAAAGTAGGGGCTCATTGCACTGAGGGCGTTGGTGAAGATAAAGCTCGTACCGCTAGAATCAGCACGGACGGCAAGTCTAATTGGCTGATTCGGTAATTTTGCCCCAGGGTTGTCTGCAGCGATCGCGGGATCGTTCCAATTCTTAATCTGACCTGCAAAAATCTGTGGTAGAACTTTACGAGACAATCTGAGGTCGGAAACGCCAGGTGCATTGTAAACAACAGCCACGGGACCGCCAGCGGTGGGAACAAATACCACGCCATTTTTGACTTTTTTGATTTCTTCATCGGTCATGGCGTTGTCGCTAGCACCAAAGTCTACAGAACCAGCGATAAATTGTCTCACACCACCACCGCTACCAATTCCTTGATAGTTGACTTGAAGTGGCGGGTTAGCTTTACGCAGCTCGCTTGCCCATCGTTGATATAAAGGCTCAGGAAAAGTTGCACCAGCACCATTGAGAGACGTTGCTTGTTGGGCGATTCCCGTCAAACTAACGCCCAAGGTCACTGTAGCTGCGACTGCTGAAGTCGCAACAACACGCTTCAGCGTAATTCCAGATAGCAGCATATTTTTTTTGAGTCTCCTCATCCACTAATAGTAGTAAATCGTACAGTCGATCATAATAATTACCTACATAGTGGATGAACTCGTTATGCTAAGTCTAATAAATGGTTAATCATAGATTAAGCAAAGTTTAAGTGCAGACGCAGCTTTCACGCTAAATATACCAATTGAATACCAATACAAGTAGTTATGCACGAACGAGAATCAAACAAACATTGAGTATAAAATTTGACAACGAATTGGAGTTTAATACTAATCTACAGATTTTCTGACTTGAGTAGAAATTTATTGCGAATTTGCGATCGCTGTTTTATCAGTCGAAATGAATTGAGTATTATTAACACTTTGCCTCAGTAGTAAGAGGGAAAATCTTGCTTGTAGCAATGGAATATCTACTTTCATTTTGAGGCATAATTCGTGAGAAAAAGACTTGGCAAAATGTAAACAACTGTTGCAAAAATGTCAAAAATGTTTAGAAACCGTCCAGAAATCGATCGGAGCTTTAACCTAGAAAAATAAGAGAAGAAAAGGAAATCTGATGAATATGAATAACATTCAAAAGTATCGCTTTGTCTGCACCCTGACTTTTGGGGATATTTACGGTCAAATTATTGTCTGGTTAATCACTATTACCGTTAGCTTGGCTGCAGCAATGGCAATGATGGGTGCTAGAAAACCAATCTACGCCTTAGCGACTGTAGGGCTGATTATACTACTGTCTCTACCTTTTCTACTTTTTGCCTTCGTCACTACCCTGCTCAACCACATCGAACTCACGGCAACAGAGCCAGGCACGAGATCGGAACCTATTCCTGGTAATGTTTCGCAGCAGCAACCAGCACCAGTTAGCTAGGGATGAGGAGTGAGGAGCGAGGGGGGAGGGAAAAGACAAGGAAGACAAGGGAGACAAGGGGGATAAGGGGGACAAGGAAGTAACTCCAATCCAAAATAAAATATAAAATTTTCTCACTCTCACTCCCCGTTCCTCACTCCTCGCCCATTGTTAAGCCACTATAGAGCTGGAGAACACTTTTTTTAGCAAACAACGCTATAGATGCTAGAACACGATGTCATTATTGTTGGCG
>ERZ1066118.400-NODE-400-length-41961-cov-32.446285_pt1 | contig 41961 bp, 27 predicted proteins | sample MGYA00382765_ERZ1066118 | MGnify/ENA primary metagenome ERZ1066118 (study PRJEB33369, sample SAMEA5778348) | biofilm metagenome | biome: Industrial cooling water; feature: Water cooling tower basin; material: Biofilm | place: United Arab Emirates | collected...
CTTTCTCTTAAAGTCCGCGTAGGCGGACTTCGTTTGTATAGCCGCGAATTTATTCTTTATTAGCGATTAAATGGTGCGTTACACTGCGTTAACGCACCCTACTTTCTCTTAAAGTCCGCGTAGGCGGACTTCGTTTGTATAGCCGCGAATTTATTCGTTAAGGCTGACGATCAACCATGAAAAGGCACAGCAAACAAAGGGACAAACGCCAACAACAACCAACTCCAATCCCACCAATTTAAACCAGGGGAAGACTCAGGAGTCAACAGCGCTTCAATCCTCTCTTCTAAACGATTTTGCCCCACAGATTGGCTAAAGGCAGCACAGAAATCTTCTACCATTTGTACCCGAAAGCTGGCAACAAACAATAAAGATTCAGCTAACAGCAGCGGATCGACGCGATTAGCAGCCCAACGATCTGCACGCAGTTCTCGCAAAGCTAATAATTCCTCCCATAACGCCTCTGTATTTGGCAACCAAGAAGTGAAAGAACGCAACCAACCCAGCCAGAAAAACCAAAACGTATCCCGGTAATAATAATGCCCTTGTTCGTGGGCTAATACTGCCTCCAAATGCTCTAAATCCAGTTTTTGTAATAACCCTTGACTGACAACTAATTCAGGCTGCCAAAAACCAATTTGAGCCGAAAATAAAGCGGATGTATTCAAAATGCGGGCAGGTTTATTGCCGATATTAGTCTGAGTTGAAACGCGAATTTGTTGCATACCACTATATCCCCGAAACGCCAGTTGCAGACATTTTACTAGCGCCCATCCCCCAAAAGCCAAAGCTAAGAAATAGCTAAACCATCCATTATCTAAATCTGCCATATATCCATTTGGTCCCATGCAGATAATTGACGCCGCTGTGATTATCAACAGCAGCGGGGGAAGCGCAAAACATAATAGGGCGCATTGCCAGCGTTTTGCCCAGTTTTGTGCTGAATTAGACCAATGTAGTCGCAGATACCAGGCTAACAGAAGTGCTGCCAGGATGATGATTAGGTGCATTATTGTTGTTCCTCCCTTGCTTTACGCACAGCCATTATACGCAGTGCGATCGCTTCTAATTGTTCGCAGCTTGCCGAGTCTAGGCTATCCGCAAACGCTGCCACAATATCAGGGTTAGCAGATGCCAGAAATTGCTGCAACTGTTGGTAAGCCTTTAACGCCTCCGCCTGTTGACGGGAAATTAAAGGTTGCCAAGCAAACGATCGCTTAGTTTTATCGCACGCCAGCCAACCTTTTTCGCTCAAGCGACGCAGTACAGTTGTCACAGAAGAATATGTTAATTCCCGATCTGGATCGGTCATGATGCGTTCGTGTACGTCTTTAGTTGTTGCCGTTCCCAGTTCCCAAACAATGTGCAAAATCTCCGCTTCCAATGGCCCTAATGAAAGCTGTTTGGGACGGTAATTGGGCAGAGGTGTCATACCAGTTACGCCTCTCTTACAAGGTTTTGTCGCTCAGATTATAGTTGAATTTTTCTGCCCAATCTGTTGATAATACGCTTAGCTTAAAGTTTGACAACCTGTCAAACTTTAAGCTGATAAATTTTTACGTTCATTAACGTTTTAATTCTCATTACCAATTACCAATTACGCATTACCCTTTTTCAAATCCTGGGGCGTGTTGCAATTAAATAACATGTTACTTAACCGCTCATCTAATAAAATAGGATCTACGGGTATTTGATCTAACCAAGTTTGAAACGATCGCCCGCCTTGTTGAATAAATTTTTCTAATTCTGGTAAAGCTTCACGGCGGTAAAACCCACAAGTAGGTTGCCAAAAATTTTCCTGCTGGGGTACCGTAGCTAAAATAGAATCAGGTATATTATTTAACCGAGCCGCCCAATCTCTAATAATTTCTACTTGCAATAAAGGCAGATCGCAGGCTAAAAGTAAAATCCACTCAGTAGGAAGTTCAGCCAATGCCTGAGCTAAGGCGACTAACGGCCCTTGTCCTGGATTTGATTCTACCAGAAATTGATCATTAAAATCGGTCACAATCTCTTGATATCGTTCGGGCCAAGGGGTGAGAATGTAAACTTGCTGGCAGCATTGGGATGCAACTTGGCAAACTCTTTGAAGTAAAGGAATACCATCCCAAGCAATGAGGGCTTTATCTTGCCCCATGCGAGAACTTTTACCGCCAGCAAGGATAACAGCCGAGAGAAATTGTTTTGAGCTTTGAGATTCTAGTTGATATGGGTTCAAATTTCTTCTCCTACCTCAGATGTAGCTAAATTTTTTTCCATCGCATGACGCCCTAGCAAGCCTAACATTCCGAATCCAATTCCTATGGTCATAATGCTCAACTCGACGCTACCAAAAACTACTATATTGGGTAGGGTAAGAGTTAAAATCAGCACGGCTACGGCGGCAAATCCGCTCATAATTAAAGACAGCTTCACGCTCGATTCGCAGAATTTATAAAGCCCTTTTTCAGCCAGAAGGTAGACGATAAAGGGAAGGAAGACTGAGGCAACATAGACGGCATAAAAAGACACAATCAAATTGACGATTGAGCCACCCTTTAAGGCAACTCCTAGACCCAAAAGTGCGTTTACTCCAGCTACCAGCGGCCTATTATAGTTGGAAACTGGAAGAATATCAAAGTCCAAAATAGTCTTGGTTTGGATTCGCAATATACTACTGCCGACACCCAATGCTGGAACGACTAAAGAAATTATCAGGAAAATACCCAATGGTTGGTGATTTCCGCCGCCAATCCAGGACAAGATAAATGGGATTGTTTCTTTACCATCGATACCATTAGGCAAAATACCCGCTTCTTTAGCTGCTACCACTACTGCTGAGGGCAACAAAGCCAGCAAAACCAGTAAAATTCCCCCCAAGAAACAGCCTTTATAAAGACTCTCTACATCCTTTGCTTGCACAATAAATTGCTGCTGCTTCATGTCTATCAGTACCAGCAGAATTGTCGATAAGGAAATCCCGATTAAGCTGGAGGGATTTACTTGTTCTAGTGAAGGGATAAACTCGAGGGGCGATCGCAAATAATAAGGTAACCCATGCAACACCCACAAGCCGTAAAGCAAAGCCAGGATATTGAATCCTAGCAATGCCTGAAATACCCAGCTAGCTTTCTCCACTGGCAGCAAGGAAATTACCATCAACAATACGGTCAAACCTACCATGCTAGGCAAGATTGGTAAACCTAATACCTTGAGAATAAAAGCACCAGCAATAATCTGGACAGCTTCGATGCCAATCAAGGATGACCAGGATATCAACCCGACTAGGATTTTAACTTGTTTGCCGTAACGGTTTCCCAGCAATGTCCAGATTTGCTCTACCTTATTCCAGTAAAACTTCGCCAGTGCCAAAACAGCTATTGTGCCCAAACCAACGGAGACGGCGTAGAGGCTACCAGCAGCGCCCAAAGTAAATGCTTTTTCAGCAGTTCCTAGTAAAAATCCCAAGCCATAATGCCCAGATACCAGTAAGACAGCGAGGGAGAAGGCGTTAAGTTTACGATTGTCAGATATATTCACGTGCGATTCAAAACTTGGCTACACTTATATGAACTTCAATGATTTAACTAAAACAGGATTTACGCAAAGATTCTAAATGTAGGGTGCGTTAGCTCACATCTTGCACCTTGGCTAAACCTTAGTTTCTTGCAAATAGCTCAGCTTCAAAGCCTAAATTTTTCGTCAAGAAACAAGGGTTTGAAGGCTGGTTGATAGTGGTGCAAGATCTGAGTTAGCGCAGCGTAACGCACCGTCAGCAGTATATTAGCGATCGCTCAATAACTCATCACTGTTTGATGCGATCCTACAGCATCGCGAATTTCCTGGAGTTTTTTAGCTGCATGTCCGCTAGTTAGCAGGGTTTTCGCTTCAGCAATACCCGCATTCATATCGGAAGTGACGCCGCAATGCCACAGATAAAATCCGCCATTCCAAAGCGCAGATTGCATCATTTCTGAAGGTTCGCCTTGCAATACCGATTGGATTTGTTTGACCAAATTTTCTGCCGGTTCCAAGGGAGGATTGATGTTACTAAAACCGTAGTCGCCGTGGGCTAATAATAAGCGTTCAAACTCCGCATCGGGTTTAACAATACCGATAATCGCAGTGCGATCGCGCGGTAAATCGCAACTTCCTTCCAATCCCTTGATGCTGGTTAAATACCTGGGATTTCCCCGCAAGGCGATCGCATTTTGGAACATATTTTCTGTCGGCGGATGCACGTACCCAGAAATCAACCGCGCATCCCCAGCATAAGGACACCAAATTAACTCCATCGTGGCGAAAGGCGGACGCTTACCAATTTCATCGCGATAGGTAAATATACTTTGCGCTTGGGGGAAATGCCGAGGTAAATAAACAAATCCCAATCCAGTGGTTTCAAATACCGACTGGGCTTGATCTAAGGAATTTTTAGTCAAATCTACGCCCAAACCTTGCCAGATTTCCGCCAAGGGGACGCCGTATTTAGTCGGTAAGCGATCGCCTCCATGCAAGATGACTGGAACTCCCGCTGCGGTTAAAATTAATGCAGTTAGGGGACTGATGGGTGCAGTGCGCGATCGCCCGTCGTAAGGAATGCCCAAAACTGTTACCGGATACTCGTGGCGCGCACAGGGTTGCAATTTTGGCCCTAATTCATCGTAAGCATCTAGCATTCCGGCTAATTCTTCTCCCGTGGGGCGCTTGATGCGATGGGCAATCATAAACGCCCCGATTTGCGCCGGAGTTGCAACTTGTTGGAGCATCATCCTTGTTGCGGCAGCTGCTTCTTCACGAGTTAGATCTTCCCCTGTATGGGGGCCGCTGCCGATTTTCTTGACCAGTTCTCTAAATTCTTTGCTCATTGGTAATTGGTAATTGGTAATTGGGATTTCAAATTTTAGATTTTAGATTTTAGATTTAATTTGCTTTCAATTAAAAATCCTTAAATCTGCAATCTGAAATCTGAAATCTGAAATTAGCTATTAGCGATTAGCAAAACATGCTTTTCTGATTCTGACTGAATTCCCAGCATCTGGTGGACTAGCTGGCGGAAGTGTTTAATTGGGGGAATGGAGATGCGATCGCTTGTCGTCACCAATACTACTTGACGCTTCAAAGTCGGTTCCCCCGTCTCGCGCACGGCTAAACTTGGATCGTGACGGGCATCGTATACGGCTGAGGCGGGTAGTAAAGCGATCGCATCTCCTTCCCGCACAATACCCCGGAATGCATCGAGGGTATTTAGTTCCAACACCGCTTGCAGTTTTGCCCCTTGCCGATGAAATTGTTCTTGTACCAAGCGTTGCATTCCGTAGCCATCCTTAAATACAATCTGCGGGTAACGGGTGATTTCCGACCAAGGTACTTGTTCGTACTGACTTAGGGGATGGTTCGCTGCCATCAATACTTGCACGGGTTCGTTGAATAAAATGTCCACTACCATATCTGGACTGGCGGTTAAAAAGCGGTTGTTCATTACAATCGCCACATCCACCAATCCATCTTTGAGGACTTTCAACGCGCGATCGCTCCCCAAGGAAGTCACCCTTAATTGTACATCCGGGTAATCTTTACAAAACTGGCGCAGAACTGGCGGTAAGTGATGGGCGCACACCGAAGCAATTGCGGCAATGCAAAGTTCTGGCTGTTTCCCCGCCAATAACTCCGCTAATTCCTGCGTCGCATTCTCCCATTCCTGACAGATTTTCCGCGCGCGGGGCAAAAACCTTTCCCCCGCCAGCGTTAGCTTTGCTTGTGCGGTGCGATGAAATAGCGGCAACCCCAGATCCGCTTCTAACGACTGGATCTGCCGACTAATCGTCGATTGCGTGACGCCGCATTTTCGCGCTGCTTTCTGAAAGCTACCAGTTTCTGCGATCGCTAGGAATGCCTGCAACTGCTCGACGCGCATGGTTTTGTATCCTGGTTTACATTCTGCTCTGACAAGACCATACCGCATTTCTTGCCCTACTTCCGTAGAAATTGATACAGCCTCTCTTCAACTGTTTATTTTTCTGTGCTTAAGTTTAAGTTTTGGTTCATACTTTATTTTCTCCGTAGCCCAGTAATACTCAATAATTTTGTTGAATGCTATATCAAGCTGAATTCTAAGATAGTAGATATCAGCGAGAAAAAGATAGCAGAGAAAAAAGCGAAGTAAACTTCTGCTGTTTTAAAACACAACTTGGTATTAATTGCGTCTCAACAGTACGGACAAAAGTTAGTGATTTTTCGTAGCTTTTAGAACTAGAGTAGATTACACTCGAATTACGCAGGCAAATGAGATGATAGATAATGATGTAATTTCTGGCTTAACTGGCTTAACTTTCTTAAATTTCTTAACTTGCTTGTAACTGATTTCACTCAGATGCAATCTGCTGTAAACGCAAGAAATCAAGCAGTTTTGCTAGAGCGATCGCACAACTTAGAAAAAGTAGGAAAAGTAGGAAAAGTAGGAAAAGTGGGAAAAGTGGGAAGTTTGCCAAAATGGCAAGTTTTTGATTGACAAGAAATATTTGAATTTCTATACTGACCAGAGTGATAAAGTCTGGATATTACTCGGAGGATGAAATAATTCTTAGAGTATATAGACAGCCCTGTAACATAAAAGTTTCCCTGAGCTTGGAATTTAGTAATTCAATAATTCTCACGCGCCTTGATTAAAGGTGCTAATTCTTGTGCAAAAGTTCAGTTACCAAAAGTAGGAGTCAAATTATGCGAGCGGGAGGTGAATAATACCAAGTTAGATCCATGAACCACCATAATATTCCCGGCTTCTGGGAGTGAATGCCCGTTTGGACAAGTCTAAATCGATAAATAATACCGAAAGGTAATTTGTTGTACAAATTTGCCAAACTGGCAACGCAAATAGCTTGGATTAGTGTCTACTAGATTTACACATCTATGTCAATCTAAGTCTGCCTATGATGAAACTTCATTGCGCTTGATCTATCTCGCGCTGAATTTCTGCGTCGCTAATTAGTTCAAGTAAGTAAATTCAAAGATTCGCAATTCAATCAATTGCGAAGAATGCTGCGTGTCTTTAATTTCGGTTTACCTATATTGCCACAATTAGAGGCTTATATATCAGCAATTAATTAAAAAATAGTAATTAGCATGAGCTTAATGGCGCGCCAAAAGGTAATGGCTGCGCCCATATTGGCGTTTTTAAATATTATTTAAAGTGGTGTTTTTAGTTGGATTATAAAATCATGAGAAAATTCTCATAATCCTTGACACAGGCAAGAAATAAAAATTAAATAGAGGTGATTAAAACAATTGATGCCTTGAGTAACCACTGCAATTAGGTAAAAAAACTAACTTGAAGCCAGCAATCTTAGTCGTCAATCAATTTTATATTTTCTAGCCCGATTTACCAGGTTATATTTCACGGCCTATCATCCTGTGAAAAATTGGCTAAATTAGCTGCTTTACATCAGGGTAAACCTGGATAAATAAGCATTAAATACCTACGTTAAAGCCCTTTTAAATTAAGGGCTAAGATGCGGGAAATTATTATTTTTTTGCTTAACTAATATAATTTAAAAAATTAAAACTTCACCAAAACTTTATGAAAAAAATCTCATAAAAGTCTTGACAGTACCGAAGAATTAGAAATAGCATTAAATCAATTGAAAAGAGTTGTTGTATTGCTCAGTAACTTGGAGGTTGCAACCAGCTCAATCACAATAAATAGATAAGGGAATACAAAATTTCCTTAACCAATGCAACAGGTTTGATTTCAGGCGATCGCTTGGCGTAAAAGTTAGGCGAAACTATAGCCTTGAAGTAGCTTAGCTCAAGTTTTGCAGACTTTAATTAAAGCTGCATTTACATAGGAGAGAGAGATTTGTCAAATACCAACTTGAGCGATGCAATTTTGCAAGCAGCCAATCTGAGTGGCGAACAATCTAAGCGGAACAACCTGTTTGGGGCTGGCTAACTTCAAACGAGCCGATTAATTTAGATTCAAGCTATTTGCTTGATCTAAGATTTTGCATGTTTTTTTGTAGAAATGATAGGAGATTATCCACAGTGGCAGCCCTAAATTTTAGCAACCAATTACTTTCAGGTAATAACTTTAACGGTCAAAACCTGAATGGCTCGAACTTTTTCAAAGCTCAGCTCTATGGTGTCCAATTCGTCAATACCCAACTCAGAGGCACCAACTTTGAAGAATCATTTATGAGCAATGTGAATGCAGCGGGGGCTGTATTTGCAGCAAATAGCAACTTTGGGCCAGCTAATTTATTTAAAGCGACCTTAGAGTTTGTCAATTTCCAGGGGGCAAACCTAACCGGAGCCAATCTAACATTAGTTAATACAAAAGAAATCAACCTACAAAACGCCAACCTGACCAACGCCATTCTGCACGAAGCGAATCTGAGTGGCGAACAGTCCGAGCGACCCAATCTCGCTGGAGCTAACTTTACCGGCGCTGATTTCTACAAAGCGAAGCTGAAAGCGGCTGATTTTACAGGTAGCATTCTGCGGAATGCCAAGTTTGAAGAAGCTGACATGGAAGCCACCCTTGTAGTCAACGTCGATGCCACGGGCGCTGATTTCCGGTTGGCAAAATTAACCGATATTACCCTACAAAACTCAATATTTGACCTAGCTAATTTCAGTGGTGTTCAGTTGAGTGATGCCCCACTCGAACCAGGACAGACGGGCAATCTCAGGTTTCGCGGTGCCGATTTAACCAACTTTTTCGCCGATGATGCTAATTTAACCGGCGCTGATTTTAGTGCCCATATCGCTACCAATGGCACCGTAACCGCAACAAAGCTTTCTGGTGCTAAATTTGCCGATAGCGATTTAAGTGGAGCCAACTTCACTCAAGCCAATGCAGAAGGTATATTCCTGAATGGGGCTGTGATTGGCGCGAATTTCACTAATGCCCGTTTGGTGAATGGCGATCTATCCAAAGGCGACTTTTCCACCGCCAACTTCACGGGTGCTGATTTAACAGGCGTGAAGCTCGTTGACGGTATTGCCGTTGGTGCAAATTTCACCAATGCCAAGCTGAATAATGCTGACCTATCGAAAGTTGATTTCACCAACGCCATCTTAGTAAATGCAGACCTCACAGGTGCAAACCTGGTTGATACCGTTGGTCTGATTCGTGGGGATAGCGGTAATAACACCCTCAACGGCACAGCAGGCAAGGATAATATCTTCGGCTTTGAGGGCAGCGACAACCTCAACGGCAATGGGGGGGATGATTATCTTGACGGCGGCGCCGGTAACGATAATCTCAACGGCGGCGCAGGCAACGACACGATGAAAGGTGGAGCAGGTAACGACACCTACACCGTCAATAGCGCTGGCGACGTAATTCTTGAAGTTGCCAATCAAGGCACCGATACTGTGCAGTCTACTGCGTCCACCTATACCTTAGGCAGTCATTTAGAAAGACTGACTCTCACGGGTACAGCGATAGAGGGCGTTGGCAACGATCTCAACAATACGATTACAGGTAACGCCAGCAACAACATTCTCAGGGGAGAAGCAGGCAACGATACGCTGAGTGGTCTTGGTGGCGATGATACCCTTGATGGCGGCACCGGCAACGACTCGATGAGTGGTGGGACGGGCAACGACACCTATATTGTTGATAGTGCCAGCGACATAATTATCGAAAACGCCAACGAAGGTACTGATACTGTCCGCTCTAGCGCTGCCAGTTATACACTCGGTGCGAATTTAGAAAACCTGACATTGATTGGCACCGCCCAAAATGGGACTGGTAATGCAGTTGCTAACGTCATTACAGGCAACGACAGTAACAATATTCTTAACGGTGGTGGTGGCAACGATACCCTCATTGGTAATGGCGGAAATGATACCCTCGATGGCGGCGCAGGCAACGATGCCCTGATTGGTGGATTAGGCAACGACACCTACATCATCGATAGCGGAGATAGCATCACCGAAAATGCGAACGAAGGCACGGATACAGTCCGCTCTAGCTTTGCCTCCTACACTTTAGCCAGCAATCTGGAAAACCTGACCTTGATTGGCACTGCCCAAAATGGTACGGGTAACGCGCTGGATAACACCATTACAGGTAACGCTTTAGACAATACCCTCGATGGCGGCGCAGGTAATGATGCTCTAATTGGTGGATTGGGCAACGACACCTATATCATCGACAGCGCCTCTGATAGCATCACTGAAAATGCTGGTGAAGGGACGGATACAGTTCTTTCTAGTGCTGCAAGTTATACCCTGGGTGCCAATGTAGAAAACCTGACATTGATTGGCACTGCCCAAAATGGTACGGGTAACGCGCTGGATAACACCATTACAGGTAACGCCCTAGACAATACTCTCGATGGCGGCGCAGGTAATGATGCGCTCATTGGTGGATTAGGCAACGACACCTACCAAATCGATAGCGGAGATAGCATCACTGAAAATGCCAACGAAGGCACGGATACAGTCCGCTCTAGCTTTGCTTCCTACACTTTAGGCAGCAATCTGGAAAATCTGACCTTGATTGGCACTGCCCAAAATGGTACGGGTAACGAGCTGGATAATGCCATTACAGGTAACGAGCTAGACAATACCCTCGATGGCGGCGCAGGCAATGATACGCTCACGGGTGGTTTGGGTAACGACACCTACCAAATCGATAGCACCGGGGATGTAATAATTGAAAACCCGAACGAAGGTACTGATACAGTTCTTTCTAGCGCTACAAGTTATACCCTGGGTGCCAATGTAGAAAACCTGACCTTGATTGGTAGCGCCGAAAATGGCACTGGTAGTGAAGTTGCCAATGCGATCGCAGGCAACGAAAGTAACAATATTCTCAACGGTGCTGGCGGCGACGATACCCTCAGCGGTAACGGCGGCGATGATACCCTCGATGGCGGTGCAGGCAATGACGCCCTGATTGGTGGTCTAGGAAACGACACCTACATTATTGACAGTGCCTCTGATAGCATCACTGAAAATGCGAATGAAGGCGGATCTGTACAAAGCTAATCTGAAATCTGCCGACTTTACCGGGGCTACTTTGGTAAATGCCAACTTCCAGGAAGCCAACCTGGAAGGTGTCCTATTTATGAATGTAAATGCCACTGGTGCAGACTTCAGACTTAGTAACTTTACTGATATTGGACTGGGTGGCACAGTTAATTTCAACCTCGCCAATCTTAGCGGTATAGGAATTACCGATACAACACCTATAATCGATCCGGCAACTGGACTGCCGGTTCCCACAACAATCAGTTTTCGCGGCGCGGATTTGTCGGGTGCTAGTTTAGAAGACGTTGTTTTTAGCGGTGGTGACTTTCGGCCTTTTGACGGTTTGCACAACGGCGTGCAAACGCTCAAAGTTACCGATTTAACAGGTCTGAGTTTGCCAGATTCTGACTTCAGCGGCAGCCAATTTAATGGGGCAATTTTAAATAACGCCAAAGCCGAAGATCTGAATCTGACTGGTGTGAGCTTCAGTCCCTATATTGCTTCTAATGGTCAGGTATTTCGGACTCAGTTAAACAATGCCAATCTGGCTGATTCCGATTTTGCTGGAGCGAACCTGACTCAAATCGTGGCGGAAGGCGCATTTCTCGAAGGTGCGAATTTGAGCAATGCTTTGCTTACAGGAGCCGATTTGAGTAACGCTTTTCTTGGACTAGCAATTCTGAGTGGAGCAGATCTGACGGGTGGAGTCCAATTAGACAACGCCTTTATGGAATTTGTTGACTTCACTGGAGCTAACTTTACCGGGGCAAACCTATCAGTAGGTAAATTAAAAGGAGCGATTTTAGCTGGGGCTGACCTAGATAACGCCAACTTATTTGATGCCGGATTAGAACTAGCCGATCTGAGTAATGCCAGCTTGGTTAATGCCAATCTGGAAAGTGCATTGATTCAGAAAAGTAATGTTGCTGGAGCTAACTTTACAGGCGCTAATCTTGTTGGCGCTGACATGAAAGAAGCTGCTGGGGATAGCCTGACTAATTTTACCAATGCCAACCTGAGCGGTGCGAGTTTGGAAGTTGGCAGCTACATCGGCGCTAATTTCACCAATGCCAATTTAAGTAATGCCATTTTGACCAAAGGTAACTTTACTGGTGCCACTTTTATCGGAGCGAACCTCACAGGAGTAACCGCAGTTGATACTGTTGGTCTTACCCTTGGTGATTCGAGCAACAACATCCTCAACGGTACAAGTGAAAAAGATAATATCTTCGGCTTTGATGGCAATGACAATCTGACTGGTGCTGGTGGTAATGATTACCTCGACGGCGGTAATGGTGTTGATAACCTAAATGGCAATGATGGTGCTGACTATCTCAATGGCGGTAATGGTAATGACATCTTAATTGGGGAAATTGGTAACGATACCCTGATTGGCGGTGCTGGTGCTGATAACCTCAATGGTGGTGGCGGCGTCGATCAGCTCAATGGTGGTGCTGGCAACGATACTATGAATGGCGGCGCTGGTAACGATATCTTTGTTTTTGCATCGGGATTTGGAAGCGATCGCATTAACGCTTTCGGCAATAATGCAGACAAAATTAACCTCGCAGCATTTGGCACTAGCTTCGCAGCTTTAACGGTTACTCAAAGTGGTGTAAACACGGTTATTTCCAGTGCGGTATTCGGCACTGGCAATACGATTACCCTGGCAAACTTCACCGCCAGCAATGTTGATGCGACCGACTTTATTTTCTAACCGCATAAACATCGGCTGAGGAATAGGGATTTAATCCCATATTTCCCACCTTGGAATCACATCTCATCTGGTAAGGCAATCTGACTGCGATATGGCAAACACAATTAAACTCACAGAAATTGGCAGATATACAACTGGAGTATTCAACCAAGGTGCGGCGGAAATTTCTGCTTACGATCCCGCATCGAAGCGGCTGTTTGTAGTTAATGCACAAGCTGCAACAATTGATATTCTCGATCTGAGCGATCCCACAAGTCCAACCAAAATTAGTCAGATTGCTGTTAATTCCTTCGGCGCTGTCGCTAATAGCGTTGCGGTCAAAAATGGCACGCTTGCAGTCGCTGTGGAAGCTGTTGATAAAACCAATCCCGGCAAGGTTGTTTTCTATGACATCAATGGCACTTACTTAAAAGATGTCCAGGTGGGATCGCTGCCGGACATGTTAACTTTCACGCCTGATGGCAGCAAAGTGTTAGTTGCCAATGAAGGTGAACCCGGTACTGTAGATCCTGACGGTTCGGTTAGCATTATTGACTTGTCGGGTGGGGTGAACAATCTCCGAACTAGGAGAAACGTTAAACGGTTCTAATCAAATCGATTTGATTAACGGTTTGGGAGGAAGCGATAACATCTCCGGTGGCAATGGGTGTGATGTTATCTACGGTGGCGCAGGCAACGACACTATCACTGGACACAACGGTGACGATCTGCTGTTTGGAGAATCTGGCGCCAATAACATTTCCGGTGGCAATGGAGATGATGTTATTTACGGCGGCGCTGACAGCGATACGATTACCGGCAACAACGGTAACGATACCTTGTTCGGCGGTGCTGGTAATGACAACCTCAGTAGTGCTAACGGCGCTGATATTTTATTTGCTGGTTTGGGTGTTGATACCCTGATTGGTGGTGCTGGAAATGACACCATTAATCTAGGTGTAGATGGTGCTACAGATACCATTTCCTACAACAAAGGTAATGGTAGCGATACAGTCAACCAATTTCTAACCGGAATAGGAGGAGACATCCTTTCATTCAGCGGCATTGCTGCGATTGATGTTGTGCAATCTGGCAGCAATACCCTGTTTCGAGTGGGAGATGGTATCGCTGGTAATGGCAATTTTGGCAAAGGTGCGCTGTTGATAACCTTAGCCAATACTTCCTTTACCTCAGCTGACATTAGCGCCAATATCGACCCAACCAACATTCCTGTCTTCCAGTTCTCTTAGTAACTCAAGCTGCTAGTTATCACATGCATAGCAGCTAATGGCTAATGGCAAGTTGTGAGTAAAAACCCTTGATTAGCAATTAGCAATGAGCAAGCTTGCAATACCGCAGTTTATAACTAGCAACTTGGTTTAGTACAGAGTAGGGAACGCCAAACTTAAGGAGGTGGTTATGAATTAATATAAATTTTTAACTAATTATAGAAAGGTTGCTTAACTGGCATTGTGTTGACTCTATTTCTCAAAAAATAGATGTTTGCACTACTTTTTCCTGATCGTAAATAATAAATTCATATACTTCTTTTACAAGCTAAAACCTTTTACTGGTAAGGCTTGTAAATTTTGCTTATCTTAAAGCTTTTAAACATATAGCGCAATTACTTAAATACTTAAAACTAGATAAGCCATCATGAGAAATTTCTCACAATAGTTGACTCAGGGAATTTGTCGAGGGTAGATTTACTGAAGTGAAGGTTATTCAAAGATAACTCTTCATAGAGATAAATAAATATAATCAGGTTGACAGCCAGAAGGCGAATCAGGAAAGTTGAGATTTAATAGCTCGATTTAAAGGGTTTGATTTGATGCGATCGCATCTCCCCAAACTTTCGCCCACCTGGCTACTTGGATTCGCTAGAGCAAGATCGATATTTCAAATTTAAGGTGTTCCCAGCATACCGATCTGCCAGTTATCGCAATAGCTCCTCACATCTGACAAAACTGTACCAACCAGAGACTTATATCTTTAAATTGACAAGGATCGCATCATGCCAGCCTTAAACTTTGAAGGACAAAACTTAGTAGGAAATAGCTTCAGAGGTCAAAACCTCAACGGTTCCACCTTTTTTAAAGCGAGGCTGGAAAACGTCCGGTTCGATCCCAACAGCGTCGGGACTCGCACCCAACTCAGAGGCACCAACTTTGGTGAATCTTTTTGGCTGAATGTTGATGCCCGTAGTGCCATATTTGCGCCGAATGCTACCTTTGGCCCAGCTAATTTGTCTCTAGCGGCATTAAATAATGTTAATCTCAGCGGTGCGAACCTGACCCAGGTTAACCTTTCTCTTGCTGACTTGAATGGTGTTAACCTTACAAACGCAATCCTGATCGATGCCAATTTAGACCAAGCCGATCTGAGTGGCGAACCTGATGGGGTTTTTAACGACCTCACCAACGCTAACCTAACTCGTGCGAGTTTAACTGGTACCAAGCTCAAAGGAGCTAACTTAACTCGTGCGAATTTGGTAGATGCCAATTTAGAAGGCGCCGATCTAGAATCTGCTGTGTTTTTGAATACTAACGCAACAGGTGCTAATTTCCTGCTAACCAACTTCACCGATGGTAGTATCGAAAACTCAATCTTTGACCTAGCTAACCTGGGTGGAGTTGCCTTGACAGATACTAAACCCCAGAATGCAGGAGGATTTTTTAACAGTTTTCGTGGGGCAAACCTGGAAGATTTTAGAGCAGAAGATGTCATCTTAGGCAGTGCCGATTTTCGCCCCTACGATCCAGGTCTTCCCGGTAGCCAGAATGGCGCGATTCGAGCTTGGGTGGCGAATGCTCTACCTTCCGATTTTAATAAAGCAACAGACATTGTAATTACAAATTTATCTGCTGCTATTCTGCCGGATACTAACTTGAGTGAATCCAAGTTCAATGGTGCAAACCTGAGCGGCTTGAGAGCAGAAGACCTGAATTTGAATGGAGCAGATTTTAGCGTTTACAAAACATCCAATGGTCTGTTTATTGCCACTAATTTAAGTAATGTAATTCTGTCGGATAATCCACTTAAGCCTACAGAAACAGAAATTATTGGCGCTAAATTTAATAGTGCTGTTTTAAACGGCTTTAGTGGCGAGGATGTCAATTTATCCGCTGCTGATTTCAGTCCATTTACCGACCCAGCTACGGGACAGTACATTACCAGCGCCATTGATGCTGGAACAGGGTTGGCTATAGACAATCCCAGTGGTGGTCCCATTCGCACCCAGTTAAACAATGCAAGGCTGGCTGATACCGATCTGATCGGAGCAAATCTCACATTAGTACAAGCAGAATTCCTATTTGCAGAACGAGCCGATCTGAGTAATGCCACATTAGTAGGAGCAGACCTGAGTAGCGCCAACTTGGGAGGAGCAAATCTCAATCAAGCCAACTTAACGGGTGGTGTTGAATTAGATAACGCCTTTTTATCATTTGCCAACCTGAATGAAGCCAACCTCACTGGTGCTAACCTGACAGCAGCTACCCTTACAAGCGCAATTCTCACAGGTACGAAAATCGACAACACGATCTCAGTTGATGCGAGATTCGAGCTAGCTGACCTGAGCAATGCCAGCGGGGTCAATGCCAATCTAAATAATGCTTTCATTCAAAAAAGCAATGTCAATGGAGCCAACTTTACAGGTGCTAGCTTTGTTGGTGCTGACTTGAAAGAAGTTGCTGGGGATAACCTGACCAATTTTACCAATGCAAACTTCAGTGGCGCGAGCTTGGAAGTTGGCAGCTTTATTGGTGCTAATTTCACCAATGCGAACTTGAGCAATGCTAACTTGATAAAAGCCGATTTCACCAATGCCAAAATGATTGGGGCGAACCTCACAGATGCTACTGTCATCGATACTAATGGCCTAATCGTTGGTGATGCTGGAAATAACACCCTCACCGGCACAATTGGCAACGATAATATCTTTGGTAATGCTGGTAATGACACTCTCACTGGTGATGCGGGTAATGATTACCTCGATGGCGGAGCTGGTGCTGATAACCTCAATGGTGGTGCTGGTGTTGACATCCTCAATGGTGGTGCTGGCAACGATATTATCAATGGTGGTGCTGGTAACGATACCTTTATCTTCGGATCGGGTTTTGGTCGCGATCGCATTAACGCTTTCGGCAATAATGCAGACAAAATTGACCTCACAGCATTTGGCACTAGCTTCGCAGCTTTAACAGTTACTCAAAGTTCTACCAACACAGTGATTACCAGTTCGGTATTTGGAACTGGTAATACAATTACCCTGGCAAACTTCACCGCCAGCAATGTTGATGCTACCGACTTTATCTTCTAACTAAAACAGACATTTGCTGAGGAATATGAATTTACAACCATATTCCTCACCGGGGAAAGCATTATTTGCCTCTACATTTAGCAGATTCTGAATTGTAAAATTTCTTGCGAGGATTGCATCATGCCAGCTTTAAACTTTGACGGACAAAACTTAGTAGGAAATAGCTTCAGAGGTCAAAACCTCAATGGGTCTACATTTGTTGGAACCAGACTAGAAAACGTTCGCTTCGATCCCAACAATGCGGGCACTCGCACCCAACTAAGAGGCACAAACTTTTCTGAATCTGTTTGGATTGGTGTCAATGCTCGTCTAGCTATCTTTGCTCCTAATGCCAACTTTGGCCCTGCTAATTTATTCAAGGCCACATTAGAAAATGTCAATCTCAGCGGGGCGGATCTGAGACAGGCAAATATGACTGAGATCAACTCAGTTGACCTCAATCTTAGCGGCGCCGATCTAAGACAGGCAGATCTGTCCTTGATCAACTCATTGAACCTGAATCTATCAAATGCCAACCTAACTGATGCGATTCTGCAATCAGCCAATATCAGCGGCGAACAGTCGGAACGACCTAACTTAACTGGGGCAAACCTTACTCGCGCCGATTTGTCTTTGGCGAATCTCACAGGAGCAGATTTTACAGGTGCAACTTTAGTCGATACGATCTTTTTCGACGCGAATATAGAAGATACAGTTCTGGTAAATGTCAACGCCACGGGCGCTGATTTTCAACTAGCAAATTTCACAGATGCTATTCTGCAAAATGCTATCTTTGACCTGGCAAATTTAAGCGGTGTTTCTTTAACTGATACCAATCCCCTCGATCCAGCAACCGCTACTAATGCCAGTTTCCGGGGAGCGAATCTCAGTAGTTTGTTCGCAGAAGATCTTAATTTCAGCGGCGCTAACTTTAGTCCTTTTGTTGCTGCCAATGGTGCAGTAACAGTCACGAATCTGACAGGAGCGATATTCGCTGGTGGTGATTTCGATGGCGCGAACTTCACCCAAGTTAATGCAGAAGGGATCGCTCTTCGGGGATCTTTTATTGGTGCGAATTTCACCAATGCCAACCTAACTAACGCTAGCCTGTCCAACGGGGACTTTTCCAGCGCGAATTTTACCGGCGCAACTCTTACGGGTGCGATCGCAGTCGATTCTGTTGGCTTATACATTGGAGATGCTAGCGATAACGTCCTCAACAGCAGCGGCGATACCAGCCCCAACGATAACCTGTTTGGCAACGAAGGCAACGACACCCTCAGCGGTGGTGGTGGCAATGATTACATCGACGGTGGTGCGGGTACTGACCGCATGAGCGGTAGCGGCGGCAACGACACCTACGTCTACACCACTGGCGACACCATCATCGAAAGCGCTAACGGAGGCATCGATACCGTCCGCACTAACGCTAACTATACTTTAGGCAACAACTTAGAAAACCTGATCCTGCTAGGCAACGTCGTCAGCGGCACTGGTAACGCCCTCGCTAACAATATCACTGGTAACAATGCCAACAACAACCTCAACGGCGGTGACGGCAACGATACCCTGAGCGGTGGGGGAGGAAATGATACCCTCAATGGCGGAACTGGCGATGATTCGCTGATTGGTGGGATCGGCAACGACACATATATTGTTGATAGCGTGGGGGATGCGATCGCAGAAAACCCCAACGAAGGCACAGACGCAGTTCAGTCCAGTGCTTCTACTTATACCCTAAGTAGCAATGTAGAAAATCTTACCTTAGTAGGTACTGCCCAAGGTGGCACGGGTAACGAACTTGCCAACATTATCACCGGCAACGAAGCCAACAACACCCTCAACGGCGGTGATGGCAACGACACCCTCAGCGGCAATGGTGGGCATGATACCCTCGATGGCGGCATCGGTAACGATGCCATGAGCGGTGGTATAGGCAACGACATCTACATCGTCGATAGCACCGGAGATATCGTTACAGAAAACCTGAATGAAGGCACCGATACAGTAGTTTCTAGCATCGACTACATCTTAGGCATCAACCTAGAAAACCTGGTGCTGACAGACACGGCAATCAACGGCACGGGTAACGAACTTGCCAATAGCATCACAGGCAACGAAGGCAATAACAGCCTGAATGGAGCATTGGGTAACGATATCCTGTTTGGCAATGGTGGTGCCGATACCATCCTGGGCGCAGGTGGCCTCGATACCCTCGATGGCGGTGAAGGGGATGATAACCTCAACGGCGGACTGGCAGCAGATTCCCTCGTGGGTGGCGGTGGCAATGATATTCTGATTGGCGCTGATGGCAACGATATTTTAGTCGGCGGTACGGGCAACGACACCATCACTGGCGGTGTAGGCAGCGATACGATTTACTACGCCAGCGGCGATGGTTCGGACAGAATTAACGTATTTACGACGGGCGCAGGGGGAGACTTCCTTTCCTTCAGCGGTATAGCAAACATTGATGTGCGATCTGTCACCAATGCAACTACGGGAGTTACTAATACATTTTTCCGAGTTGGCGACGGGATCGCCGGAAACGCAGGCTTTAACACCGGCGATCTTTTACTAACGCTGGCTGGCACTGGCTTTACTCAAGCAGATATCGCTACCAATATTACCGACTCAGCCGGTACAACCTTCCTATTCTCGTAGGTTGCGCCAGCCAAAGAAACCGGGTTTCTCTGAAAAATCATTCGCAAATGCCAGAAATCTACGAAGAAACCCGGTTTCTGGCTTTCCAAGAAACCGGGTTTCTGTAAAAGAAATCTACGAAGAAACCCGGTTCCTGACCTCCAAATACAACGCAAATTCAAGCAATCAAGCGAGGTAAATAATAATGGCAATCAGAAATGGAACAGAACTACCCGATACCCTCACAGGGACTGCCAATGCCGACACAATACGCGGTTTTGCTGGAGAAGACATTCTTTCTGGGTTAGGCGGCAATGACCTAATTCTAGGTGGGGATGGCGGTGACGATTTGTTAGGTGGGGGTGGTAGCGATCGCCTCTTCGGCGAAGCAGGCGAGGACTTCCTCGACGGCGGTGCTGGTGCAGACACCCTCGATGGTGGCGATGGCAAAGATACCTTGTTAGGTGGTGCTGGTAACGACTGGCTCTTTGGTGGCCCAGAGGATGAAGTATTAGGCGGCGATGGCAATGACGTTCTGTCCGGTGAAGGTTCCCTCAACGGCGAAGCCGGTTCGGATACTCTAACCGGAAGCTTCTTTGAAGACACTCTGCAAGGCGGCGGAGACAGTGACTTTATCGATGGCAGTCTAAGCAATGACCTGCTGTTAGGCGATGATACCGTGGGCACCGCAGGTGCTGACACCATTCTGGGTGGAGATGGCAGCGACACCATCTACGGCGATGCAGATACCTTGAGTGCAGGTGGCAATGACTCCCTGCTGGGCGATTCAGGTAATGACGAAATTTATGGCTTTGCCGGAGATGACTACCTCAACGGTGGCGATGGTGATGACCTCCTCGACGGCGGCGAAGGAAATGACTTTCTCACAGACGAATTAGGCATAAATACGCTGCTGGGCGATGCGGGCAACGATACCATCACCGGCGGATTAGATGCCGACTTAATCGAGGGCGGAGAAGGAGCCGACAGCCTATTAGGCGGTGATGGCGACGACATCATTGACGGCGACGGAATTGATGTTTTAGCTGGCAACGATACCCTCAACGGCGGTATTGGCAATGACTTCCTCGATGGGGGTGGAGCGGTAGATCGCATTCTAGGCGGCGCTGGCAGCGACACGCTTTATGGCGGCGATGACCTCCCCGAACAAATCCAACGCGACACCCTCATAGGCAACGCGGGCAGTGATTACTTTAGGTTGGAAGATTCCGGGTTAAGCGGGCAACTGGGCGACTACATCTCAGACTTCCAAGATGGCATTGATTTCTTACAAACAGGTTTCAGCTTTGAAGCGCTAACTATTAGCCGCATCAATCTCAACATAGGTGGCGTTTCTACAGGTAGTACTCGCATCACCGTAACAGCAACTGGCGAAGAATTAGCTGTCGTGGCTGGGTTACTTCCCGGACGCTTCACAGCAATAGATTTCGTTCCTTTGTAATTTATGCGCCAAGGGATTGAGGACGTTCTTAATCGGTAAAACCCAAAATTAGACGCCCTTTTTCCCCTAGCCCCTAACCCCTAAAACCAGGAGTTTCTTTGATGATGACTAACCTTTTATTCCCCCTGTCCATGTCTTTACTACCCCTCTCCTAAATATGGGAGAGGGGGAGAGATAGGGAGATGACAAAAGCACCAAGATCCTAGAAACCGGGTTCCTTGCTGCGATCTATAGTTCCAAAGCGACTTTCACAGAAACCCGGTTTCTGAGCGTAAGTCCTGAGTTCATCAAATTTTTTGGTGCATCCCGCACCCTCAGATATAACCCAATTCATTTCACAACCGAGGACTAAATCATGGCTATCAGAAATGGAACCGCACTTCCCGATACCCTTACAGGTACCTCTAGTGCCGACACGATACGCGGTTTCGATGGCGACGACGAGTTATTTGGTTTAGGCGGTAATGACCTACTCCGAGGCGGGAACGATAAAGATACCCTGTTTGGCGGCGCTGGCGCTGACAGATTGTTTGGGGATGCAGGCGAAGACTCGCTGTATGGCGAAGCCGGTAACGATACTCTCTACGGTGGTACCGGCATCAACGATCTTACGGATGGCTTAGACTTCCTCGATGGTGGAGCCGGAAACGACTGGCTTTTCGTTGGCGAAGGTGATACGGCACTGGGCGGCGCTAACAATGACACCGTAGTTGGTAACGCCTTTGATGACGCGCTGTACGGGGATGACGCAGAGGGTGCAGTTGCCGGTGGTGCTGACTCGCTCTTTGGCGGAGATGGCAATGATAGCCTTTACGGCGAAGCTAACGACACAGTTACCGGCGGCAACGATACCATCGTCGGCGGCACTGGCGACGATCAGCTCTATGGCTATGCGGGTGATGACTCGCTTCTGGGAGAAGATGGTGCTGACCTCCTCGACGGTGGCGACGGCAACGATGTTCTCGTCGGTGGCGACGGCAACGACGTTCTCGTCGGTGGCGACGGTAATGATATCTTCGTCGATACACTAGGTGCCAACAGCTACTCCGGTGGGGCTGGTTCAGAAACTATCACTGGTGGTGCTGAAGGTGATTACATTGATGGCGGCGAAGGCGTTGACAGCCTCTTAGGGGGCGGTGGTGCTGACACCATCTATGGGGATTTCGGCGCAGCAGAGTCGTTGTCTGGTAATGATGTCATCAATGGTCAAGCTGGAAATGACGTCCTCAATGGTGGTTTTGGTGCCGATAGGGTGATCGGTGGTGCAGGAAATGACATTCTCAATGGTGGTGTAGATGGACCAACCCAAAGCGCCCGCGATACGCTGACTGGCGGCACTGATGCTGCTGACCTATTCCAGCTGGCAAGCACTGGCTTTTTGCTAGAACCCGTCGAGCCTTCTTTCCCACCACCACCCCCGCAACAACAACCTGTTGGCGACCTGATTACTGATTTCCAAGATGGCATCGACCTGATCGAGTATGAGTTTGCCACTGACTTTAGCGAACTGATTATCGGTGGCAATGGTACTTCTAGCGTTACGCTCAGCGTTCTCAATCCAGGTGTTCCTGGAGAAATACCTGATTACATCGAATTGATCGCCCGGATCAATGGGGCAGGTGGATCGATCGTCACGATCACAGAAGCAGACTTCCTGATCTAAGAAATGGGTGTGTATCTGGGGGCAACCAGATACACACCTGATGCTCAATTTGGTTGAGTAAATCTCGCATTCTGTTCATCTCCTGCTGTCTCTGGGCAAAGAGACGGCAGGAAATTACTAGCTAAACAAAGCTATGCGTATTTTACCCTTACATCCTAATCTTCTTGCCCAGTTCCGTCATCTGGAGGCAGCGGCACTAGATAACCCTCAAGGAATTTCAGATTTGAGATTTTAGATTTCAGATTTACCCCATTTGCAATCTGCAATCTTTGCTCAGAGGGATATCTATATGTTTTAGACAATTACAAAGTTTGATTTCACTCTGGGGTGAACAAATAACAAATAACGAGGGAATTGAAGGCGCTAAAAAGCAAATTTAATTCTCTAATTCTGCTGAACAAAATTGGTTGATTCTAAAATTAAATATTTCTCATGTTTCCTGATAAAGTTTTCATAAAGCCCTTGCAAAAACGAATTTGTCGAAATAGAATTAAATTAGTTTAAAAACCGCTGCATCGCTGTTTGCGTTGAAGCAAAGATTCAGCTCAATCGATAGCTGCTTAGCGGTAAGAGAGCTTGCGAGCAAAACTTATATAAGGAAGTTTGATATTTGCACGAATTTGAACAAATTCGCAAATATATCATACCTATACAAATACAAGAATTATATTTGATGTTTGCTAACCTTTTATTTCTCGTTTCCATGACTTAGGCACCCTTCTCCTAAAGCTTCTAAAGCGAGAAGAATCAGGAAATTAACATTAGCAACGAATCGCAGGGTGCTTTCTTGGATCGCTAGTTATTCGGATTAAGCAACAACTTCAACCAACAACAGAGGTAAATTATGGCAATCAGAAATGGTACAGCGCTTCCCGACACCCTCACAGGTACTTCTACTGCGGACACACTGCGCGGCTTTGCTGGTGATGACATCCTGAATGGTTTAGGCGGTAATGACCTACTCCAAGGTGGACTGGATAAAGACACCCTGCTTGGTGGCGCTGGTGCTGACAGGCTATTTGGAGATGCAGGCGAAGATTCGCTGTATGGTGAAGCTGGCAATGACTCGCTTTATGGTGGGTCAAATATTAACGATGCCCTTGATGGTAAAGACTTGCTCGATGGTGGTGCTGGCAATGACTGGGTATTTGGCGGCTTTGAGGATACGGCACTGGGCGGCGCGGGAAATGACACCGTAGTTGGTAGCTTTTCCGATGACGCGCTGTACGGCGATGGCACAAAGGATGACTCAATTTCCGGTGGTGCTGACTCGCTGTTTGGTGGCGATGGCAATGATAGTCTTTACGGTGAAGGTGACGACACAATTAGCGGCGGCAACGATACCCTCGTGGGCGGTGCTGGCGATGATGCTCTCTATGGCTATGCGGGTGATGACTCCCTCCTGGGCGGCGATGGGATTGACACCCTCGATGGCGGCGACGGCAACGACATCCTCAATGGCGGTGCTGGCTCCAGCGTACTGTTGGGCGGTGCTGGCTTAGAAACCATTATTGGTGGTGTTGATGCTGACTTCATTGATGGGGGAGAAGGCGTTGACAGCTTGTTAGGAGGCGGTGGCGCTGACACTATCTATGGGGATTTCGGCGCGGCAGATTCTTTATCTGGCAATGATGTCCTCAATGGTCAAGGCGGAAATGACGTCCTCAATGGTGGTTTTGGTGCCGATAGGGTTATCGGTGGCGCTGGCTTTGACATTCTCAGCGGTGGTGAAGATTCGGAAACCCAAAGCTTGCGCGATACGCTGACTGGTGGCGCTGATGCTGACTTATTCCAGTTGGCAAGCACGGGCTTTTTGCTAGAACCCGTCGAGCCTAGTTTCCCACCAGAACCCTTGCCACAACAACCTGTGGGCGATTTGATTACTGATTTCCAAGATGGGATCGACCTGATCGAGTATGAGTTTGTCACTGACTTTAGCGAACTGATTATCAGCGGCAACGGTACTTCTAGCGTTACGCTCAGCGTTCGCAATGAAGGTGTCCCTGGAGAAATACCTGATTACATCGAATTGGTCGCCCGGATCAATGGGGCAGGTGGCTCGATCGTTACAATCACAGAAGCAGACTTTTTGATCTAAAAAATGGGTGTGTACCTGGGGGCAACCAGATACACACCTGATGCTCAATTGGGTTGATTCACATCTTGCACTGAGCCAACAGAAATAAATTTCACATCTGAGAGCTAAAACCCGTTGAAACGGGTTAAAACCTTGATTTTAGTTAACGCAAGTTGCTAGTTACAAATATTGTCGGTTTGATCCCCCCTAACCCCCCTTCAAAAGGGGGGAACCGGATTCTTAGTTCCCCTTATTCAGGGGGATTTAGGGGGAGCGAAAATGCTTGACCTCATAACTAGCAACTTGAGTTAGTTAGCTTTAGCTAACTTAAGCTTTCAGCCTCAAATTTATTTGGAGGCTGTTTATCGGGTAGGTGCAAGATGTGAGTTGAGCAAATCTGACATTCTGTTGATCTCCTGGTGTCTCTGGGCAAAGAGACGGCAGGCACTTACTAACGCAAGTTGCTAGCTATTTTTTGAGAAATGCTAATTGCTCATGGCTAATTATATAGCCAACAAATATTTCTATCTGCAAATAGCAATTAGGAATTGAGCGATGCATTATGGTTATCGCTAGCAAGTTGAGTTAATAGCAAAATAAAGCGAAATTAGCCAGAATAAATTACAAATAACAAAGGAATCGCCAGCGCTTATAGAGCTATGGCAATTCCCAATTTTTGCTATTTATTCTTGTTCGACAATAATAGTAAAAAGTTTGCAGAAACTTTAAGATAAATTTAATAATTCTATTGCCAAAGCCGAGCGATCAAAATAAAATTGAATCAGAAAAAAAATTGGCTGCATTGCTTGTGGTGCTGAAACGGAAATTAGGAGGAAGAGGGCTTTCGAGGATTGAAAAATTAGGAATTTGATATTTAACTCAAGTTGCTAGCGATCGCAATCATGGGTGCCTCGCAATGCTAATGGCTAATTGCTGATGGGAATATGTTTCGGTTTTACAATTATTAGCCATTAACGATGAGCCATTAGCTGTTAGCAGTTCTAAAAAGATAACTAGCAAATTGCGTTTAAATCAATTCGGAGACAATCGAGCGATCGCTTCAGATCCTGTTCGCTTGGATCGGCATCGCGCGGGGGGCGGGTTGATCAACATCATTCGCTTGGCATCAAAGGAAACTTGTAAAAGTAGCCCCTACAGCACCATTAACCGTAGAAGTCCGATCCTAGCGGACACGACATCACTTATGTAAATACAAGAAGTGTATTTGATGATGGCTGGCCTTGTATTTATCCTGCCCATACCTTAGACAACCCTCGGGTAGATCTCAGAGAGGGTGAGCCATGAGGAAATTAACAAAAGCAATAAATTGACCGAGGTTTTATTGCGTCAATCTTCATGCTGGTTAAACCACAACTTCAATCAACAAAAGAGGTAAATTATGACTGTCAGAAATGGTACAGCGCTTCCCGATACCTTAACGGGTACGACGAATGCCGACACGCTGCGCGGTTTTGCTGGGGATGACTTGCTTAACGGTTTAGGCGGTAATGACCTGCTCCAAGGTGGACTCGATAATGACACTATATTCGGTGGAGCTGGCGCTGATAGGCTGTTTGGCGAAGCAGGCGAAGATTCGCTATACGGTGATGGCGGCAATGACACGCTCTATGGTGGGGCAAACGCTAACGATGCCCTTGATGGTGAAGACTTACTCGATGGTGGTGCTGGCAATGACTGGGTATTTGGCGGCTTCGAGGATATCGCCAAGGGCGGTGCGGGAAATGACACCGTGGTTGGTAGCGCCTATGATGACGAACTGTACGGCGATGGCACACAGGATGACTCAATTGCGGGTGGTGCTGACTCGCTGTTTGGCGGCGCTGGTAATGACATCCTTTACGGTGAAGGCGATAGCTTGTCTGGGGGTGGCAATGATACCCTCGTGGGCGGCGATGGTAATGACGAGCTTTATGGCTATGCTGGTGATGACTCCCTCGTGGGCGGCGCTGGTTTGGACATACTTGATGGCGGCAACGGGAACGACTTCCTCGATGGCGGTACTGGCGCGAGTACGCTGTTGGGCGGCGCTGGTTTAGAAACCATTAGGGGTGGTGCTGAAGGTGACTACATCGATGGTGGTGAGGGCGCTGATAACCTCAATGGACTTGGTGGTAATGACATTATCTACGGCGACGAAGAAGCTGAAGAATCTCTCGCTGGTAATGATGTAATCAATGGTGGTGCTGGGAATGATTTCCTCGATGGCGGTGCGGGTGTCGATCGCGTTATCGGTGGCGCTGGCAGTGATACTCTGTATGGTGGGGAAGACCTAGAAACCCAAACCGGACGCGACACGCTGACTGGCGGAACAGAGACTGATTACTTCCAATTGAATTACACCGAATTTGAGGCAGAGCCACCCGAACCAGGTGAGCCGGTTATTCCTCCTCCTGCGGGTGACTGGATTACTGATTTCCAAAATGGTATTGACTACTTTGTGTTTGACGTGCTTCAATTTGGGGATTTAGGATTCCAGCAAATTAATCTCACGGTTGCTGGTGTTGCTACGGCGAGTACTCGGATTTATGTTCGTCCTGAAGCTGGTGTTCCCATTTCTCAAGCTGAAACTCTAGCTGTGGTGCAAGGCGTACTTCCTGGAGCGTTCGATGCCTCAGATTTTGTTGTTGGTCTTATCGAGCCTATCTAAGAGTATGAGTGTGTATCTGGGTCAAACTGGATACATTTTGGTTGTGCAAATCTCCCATGCTCAGGCATTACGCACGGGAGGTCAAAACCTCGGTTTCTGGGCTAAGCTCGATGCTCTAAACCCAAGATTTTTCCTATTGCCTTTGTTTTTTTGCCTAAGTTCTGATTTTGCTCAACTCCTGCTGTCTCTGGGCACAAAGACGGCAGGAAATTACTTATAAAACAACAAAGCCATGCGAATTCTGTTTTTACATCCTAATTTTCCCGCCCAGTTTCGCCATGTAGCTGGTGCGATCGCCAAAGATAACCGTAACCAAGTAGTATTCGGCACCAATCGTCGCGATGGTAGTCTCCCAGGTGTCACCAAGGCGATCTATAGTCCGAAACGAGAAGCAAGTTCAGAAACTCACCACTATGTTCGTCCTTTGGAAAATGCGGTAATTCAAGGTCAAGCTGTCTATCGCATGGCAGAACAATTGAAGGCACAGGGTTTTGTTCCCGATCTGATATACGGTCATTCGGGTTGGGGGCCAACTTTATTGATGAAAGATATATTTCCCAAAGCTAAATTATTGTGTTATTTCGAGTGGTTTTATCATGCTCATGGCACTGATGCGGATTTTGACCCAAATGAACCGCTAACTGCCGATGATGTAGCCCGCATTCGGCTGAAAAATGCGCCGATTTTAGTAGATTTATACAGTTGCGATCGCGGTCTTTCTCCCACCTACTGGCAACGCCAACAATTTCCCTCAGAATACCAAGACAAAATTAAAGTCCTTCATGATGGCATTGATACTAATTTCTTCTGTCCTAAACCTGGCTCAAAGTTAGTTTTACCCAGAATAAATCTTGACCTGTCTCATGTGGAAGAATTAGTGACATATGTTGGTCGAGGTATGGAACCTTACCGAGGTTTTCCCCAGTTTATTGAGGCAATTTACTTACTGCAACAACGTCGCCCCCAATGTCACGTAGTAATTGTGGGGGAAGATCGAGTCGCCTATGGCAAAACTCTGCCAGATGGCAAAACTTATAAACAGGTAATGTTAGAAAAGTTTCCCTTAGATTTGTCTAGGGTTCACTTTACAGGACACCTGCCTTACCCAGAATATTTGCAAGTTTTGCAAGCTTCTTCGGTTCATGTTTATTTAACTCGTCCTTTTGTTTTATCCTGGTCATTGTTGGAATCTTTATCTACAGGTTGTTTAGTTGTGGGTTCCAATACTGCCCCAGTCGCTGAGGTAATTCAAGATGGGGTTAATGGTTTGTTAGCTGAGTTTTTCTCACCCGCAGAAATTGCCGAGCGAATTGCAGAAGCTTTAAATCATCCCGATAAAATGAGCGAAATTCGCGCTAAAGCAAGGCAAACAATTCTGGAAAATTATGATTTGTCCCTGTTATTACCGCAGCATTTAGATTGGATTAAGCAGGGGATCGGCGGTAGTTCGACTCCTCTGTGGATGAAAATGCAATCAAAATCTACGAGCAAAAGTGCAAGAAAAGGCTCGAATCACAAACAAGTTAACCCGCAGTTGGTTACGAGTCATAATAATGCAGAACAGCCGGTTTTACAAATTGGCGATCGCACTGTCACCGGAACCGAATTAGCTGGTTTGTTGCAACAATATCAACTGCTGCCAAAGCTCCAGGAAGAAATGGCAATCGAACAAGCGATCGCATCTTTTGCTTGTACGCCAGAAGAAGAAGCCGAATGTTGCGAATACTTCTACAAACAGCGTCAATTAAACACCGAAGTTGATCGTCAGAAATGGTTGCAAGAACAAAACTTAACAGTAGCCCAATTAACCAACCTCGCAACTCGCGAACTGAGAATAGAAAAGTTTAAACAAGCTACTTGGGGCGACAAGTTAGAAAACTACTTTCTGCAACAAAAATCGCAACTAGATCGATATGTTTATTCCCTAATTCGCCTGCAAGATGGTGATGTAGCCAAAGAACTTTTCTTCCGCTTAAAAGAAGGCGAACAAACCTTTGCAGAAATTGCCCAGCAATATTCTGAAGGTTTAGAAGCCAAAACTGGTGGTTTAATTGGGCCTGTACAATTGGGTTTATCCCATCCTAAACTAGCCCAAATCTTGAAAGCTAGTCAACCAGGACAAATCATACCTCCCACTGCCATCGAAAATTTATGGATAATTGTTCGATTGGAAAAAGTAACCCCTGCACAATTCGACGAAGCGATGCAACAAAAGTTACTCGATGAACTGTTCGCTAATTGGCTTAAAGAACAACTCAAAAAGCCTGCTGCGTTGCAATTGGCGGCTAGTTAATGCCTGAAGAAAGTTGTTGCGTAGGGATACGGTATCATCGATATCTCGGACAAACAGATAACGTCAATCTTGCCGTATCTCGGCTCCCGATTATGGGTAATCAACAGGGCATAATATAACCAATGCCAAGGCAATCAGGAAGTTCTTAATTGGTGAAAGCCTTAATATCCCTTATTTTCTAACCCTATCTATGCGAATTCTAATTACAATTGCTCACTTTTTTAAACCCGAAGATAAGAGTATCCATGATTCTCGACGCAAGAATCCCCAGCCACGTTTGGCTGCATTAAGTTACAGTCTGGCTGCTTTACATCAATTGTTTAGTAAATCTCAGAGTATTATCAATATCAATCAAAAATTAGCTTTTCCGGTTAACCAGCCCCTAGCTAACGATTTGGATATTGTGATTTGTACAACTAAAAACTGTCATCTTTTGGAAAAACTGCGCGTACCGGCTCATTTTTATCAGCATTATCCTACACAAGCAGAACCTATGCTTTTGGGGTTTGAGTGCCAAGCGGTGTTGCGAGATTGCTTGGGCGAATATGATTATTACTGCTTTATGGAAGACGACCTGATTATACACGATCCTTGGTTTTTTGTCAAACTATATTGGTTTACTAAAGAGGCAGGCGATCGCTGTTTGTTGCAACCCAATCGTTATGAAATCTCTACCCAAGGGCTTGCTTACAAAGCTTATGTTGATGGTGATATATCTAAGAAAGCAACTGAGCGGTTTCAAAATTTAAGCGATCGCCCGCAACTAAAAAGTACAATTATGGGAGTGCCGATGGTGTTTCGTCGCGCTTTGAATCCGCATTCTGGTTGCTATTTTTTGAATGCTAATCAAATGGCTCATTGGGCTATTCAGCCTGATTTTCTCGATCGGGATACCAGTTTTATTGGCCCGTTGGAAAGTGCTGCTACTTTAGGAATTATGAAAAATTTTTTGGTGTATAAATCAGTAGCGCAACAAGCAAGTTTTTTAGAAATTCAGCACTATGGAACTAAATTTTTGAGTATGATTGGGGGTCAGATTAATTTAGCCATGTCTGAAGGCTGAGATTTTGCCCAATTGCTAATAGCTAATTGCTCATTGCTTATTGCCTCTGTTGCAGCCATTAGCAATTAGCAATTAGCACTAAAATCTAACTAAAATTTTCCAGAGCGATCGCAATCCCTTGTTTGAGGGCAGGTGGTAGATTACGATCGGCGACCAGAGCCTCTAATTTTGGCGCCACTCCAGAGAACTTTTTTAACGCTGCGATCGCGTGCCATTTTACCCCCTCATCTTTATCTGCCAACATTTGAATTAGCGAATCAATCGCCGCCGGATCTTTGAGATGTCCCAAACTCGTTGCCAAGGTTTGTTTTACTCTAGGATGTTGAATTGTCGGATAGTTGGAATGCAAAAGATCGAGCAAAATCTTAGCAGCGAGAGGTACTACATCAGACTTTTCTACTCGTCCTAAAACCGCGATAATTTCGTGGGAAACTATGTCAGTATCCTTTGGGAAATCGAGGGTTGGTAATTCTTCCTTGGTTGTCAGGGATAGATTCCGCTGTGCGATCGCTTGTTGTAAATAAATTAGCGCTTTTGGTGTCTCGATCCAGCCCAAACTTCGCACAACTTGAACTTGTAACGATAGGGGCGCGGTTCCCTTTTGCAGCAGGGCAAACAAAGCTTCGGCGGCGGCGTCTGTTCCCATCCGCCCTAAAGCAATCGCAGCTGCATTGCAAACTTCTAAATTCAAGTCCCAAAGTTGCTTGGTCAACTGAGCGACCAATTCTAATTCTCCCTGCAATTGCGACCTAAAACCCAACCCGATTGTCGCTTCTCGCCTCACTGGCGCTGCGGTATCTTTGAGCGCATCTAATAAAACCGGCGGAATCCGATCGTCGTGAAAGCTGGCGAGCGCTTCTATAGCTGTTGTTCTAACTGTTACTTCTTTATCTTGGATAACACTGAGCAGCGGTGCAATGGTTTCTGAGTGACGGATATGGGAAAGTGCCCTCACTGCTAGGGATCGGGTATCGTCTCGATTCAGCATATCCGTTAAAGCGTCGATTGCTAAGCGAAAGGCGGTAGCATTTTTTGCAGATGCACCGAGACTTGCTAACGCGGCTGCTGCCATTGCGGTTAAATCTTCGCTATCGGAAGTTTTGAGAACGTTTACCAAAGCAGCGATCGCTTCTGGTTCGTGGAAATCGCCTAAAATCCTGGCAGCAAACCAGCGTAACTCTCGATCTTCTTCGGCTTCGTCTGCCAAAATCTCTACCAAGGGAGCGATCGCAAAACTTCCCAGTCGCGGGAAAACCTTCGCCACTTCCCAACGTTGGTGAAAATCGCCGGTTTCCAGAATTTCTAACGCTAAAGTTAGGAGTAAATTTATATTAGGTAAGGCTTGCTTTTCTGCTCCAGGTGCGGCTGTAGTCCTTATTTTCACCGGCAGTTGTTCCAGGCATTGGTTGAGCAATGACCAATTTTTTTGCTCAACTGCACAAGCAGCCTGTTCTAGAACGTTTAACATGATCGTTATTTGAGCGAGTTGGGTTGTAACAAAAAATCGCCCCTGTCATTAGGAGGCGATCGCCTTGTCAATCGGAGGGCTTGGAGTAGGTGCAACACAAAACTGACACAAAACACGCATAGCTATTTAACTCGCTTGTTTTGAAGTTTGCTTCCTGCTTCAGCCAAGGGAATAGGCTCCTTCTTGTCCACAGGCGTAAATTCCGCAGTTGCGCGACGTACTTGATGTTTTACACAAAACACAATATTCGCTTCTCCAAGTTGGTTTTTGTAACTTTTACTACGGAATGTCGTTGCTGATGATTATTATGCATCAAAATAATGCGGTGTCATCATATTTAATTTTAGATCTAGCTCGATCTCACCAATACTGAATTACCTTCAATCTTGGCTTGGTAAGTTTTTAGCGGCTTATCCGCCGGACCAGCAACAACGGTGCCGTTAGTAGCGAATTTAGAACCGTGACAAGGGCAGATAAACTCGCTTCGCTGCGACCTCCAATCTACAGTGCAGCGTAAGTGAGGACAAGTAGGATTAACTGCCACAAGTTGGTTGTTAGCAGTAGGGTTGCGGACAACCAAAACCGGACCAACAGCAGATTGCTTGTTGAGGATTTGGCCTTTCTGAGTTAAATCCGCCACCGTACCGACAACGACAAAGCGATCGCTCCGAGGAGAACTGGCGACGGCTGTGTCTGTGGCGGTGTTATTTGTCTGTGCTTGACTATCGCTCTTATCAGAGGAACAGGCGGCAAGCACCACCGGCATCGAACTCGCTAACCAACCCACACCCACCCAGCCCAGAAAGGCACGACGATCCATAAAAAACTCTCAGCGCTTCCAAATAAAACTTTAGCAATTACTCTGAGCGAAAAAGAAGCTGAGCGAGCTGAGCGAGCTGAGCGAGCTAGTGAAGATAGAGAAGAAATTACTTCCTTGTCCCCCTTGTCCCCCTTGTCCCCCTTGTCCCCCTTGTCCCCCTTGTCCCCCTTGTCTTCCTTGTCCCCCTTGTCCCCCTTGTCCCCCTTGTCCCCCTTGTCTTCCTTGTCTCCTCTACCTCTTTGGTCAATCTTTCTTAAGCAGGATGTATGTCAATATTGCATAACATATATGCCTAAACTTCATTTATTGCAATAATTTGTAACTAAAGATACGAAACAATCAATTCAGCGATGGCTTAATTAGACACCAAGGACGAGCTGCAGGCGGTTTTACTTAACAAAACTCAATAGCCGTTCAGCAACAGTAACCCCAAGTGACAACATACCTAAACGCAACCTACTAGCAAAAGTATTTACAAATACGACGCTTTCTGTTAAAGGTGATACCTCATCCATCGATTTAAATTGTTTAGGATGCAGAGCAAAAGTATTACCCGCCCCCAGAAAGGCACAACGAACACCAACTTGTTATCAGATGGAACTTAATCCCCTCTAGACAAGGGTAACCAAGCCGGAAACAAACCAACAATCGTACAGGTAAAGAAGAAAAATGTCCAAGTTTTCCAGACGCAAATTCATCATCACCGCAGGCGCAACCGCAGCCGGAACTCTGTTTGCTCACGGCTGTACTTCGGGAAATAATAATACAACCGCTAACAATACCCCTGCGGCTAACAATACACCGGCTGCAACTTCCAGCCCAGTCGCAGCTACCAACGTCAGCGCCGCCGACGCCCCAGAAGTCACTACAGCCAAACTGGGATATATCGCCCTAACTGACTCTGCACCCCTGATTATTGCCAAAGAAAAGGGGCTGTTTGATAAGTATGGGATGACGGGTGTAGAAGTCCTGAAACAAGCATCTTGGCCCGTTACTCGCGATAACTTAGAAATTGGTTCCCAAGGCGGCGGTATCGACGGGGCGCACATTCTCACCCCGATGCCTTACTTTATGACCTTGGGTCAAACCAAGACCAAGCAAGCCGTGCCGATGTATATTTTGGCAAGGTTAAATACAAACGGTCAGGGTATTTCTGTTGCCAATACTTACAAAGAGGCCAAGATTGGTTTAGATGGTAAAGCTCTTAAGGATGCATTCTCCCAAGCCAAAGCCAGCGGTAAAGACGAACTTAAAGTCGCCATGACATTTCCCGGCGGTACTCACGACTTGTGGATGCGCTACTGGCTAGCAGCTAACGGCATTAATCCAGACCAAGAAGTTTCGGTAATTCCCGTTCCACCGCCGCAAATGGTGGCAAATATGAAAACGGGAAATATGGAAGCATTTTGTGTAGGGGAACCTTGGAACGCCCAATTGATTAACCAGGGGGCAGGTTATAGCGCTTTAGTCACAGGAGAACTGTGGAAAAACCACCCCGAAAAAGCTTTAGGAATGCGTGCAGATTGGGTAGATAAACATCCCAAAGCAGCGAAGGCGGTTTTAAAAGCCGTCATGGAAGCGCAACAGTGGTGCGAAAAGACGGAAAATAAAGAAGAAATGTGCCAAATTCTGTCGCAAGCGAAGTGGTTTAAAGTTCCCGCCGCAGATATTATCGAACGCGCTAAAGGCAACATTGAATATGGCGATGGTCGTCCCCCGGTTCAGGCTAGCGACTTGCGGATGAAGTTCTGGGCAGATAATGCTTCTTATCCTTATAAGAGCCACGATTTGTGGTTTTTGACTGAAAATATTCGCTGGGGCAATATTCCGGCGGATACTAATACTAAGGAATTGGTTGATAAGGTCAACCGGGAAGATTTGTGGAGAGCAGCTGCTCAAGAATTGGGCGTAACGGCAGCAGAAATTCCCACCAGTCCTTCTCGCGGCGTGGAAACTTTCTTTGATGGCGTTACTTTCGATCCGGAAAACCCCGCAGCTTATTTGGCTAGTCTGAAGATTAAGAAGGCTTAATTAGTCATTAAAGTACCCGAGGCAGAGCCTCTAAGATTTAGTTCCCAGGCTCAGCCTGGGAACTAGGAAGACAAAGTAAGAATTGACGGCTGATAATTTGGAGGGTTTCATGACGGCTAGAAGCGATCGCAGATATTCAACTAATAACAATCCCCAGAATTTGTTGGGGAGTTGGTTCAAGAAAAATAATAAGTATGTACTGCCGCCAATTGTAGCGATCGCATTCTTCGCGATTGTCTGGCAACTTCTCTGTCCTCCCGGTTCCAAAGGTTTACCAGGCCCGATGCAAGTGATCGCCGATACGTGGGACCCTTACATCATCAATCCTTTCTTTGATAACGGCGGCACGGATAAAGGTTTGGCATTGCAAGTCTTCGCCAGCTTGCAACGGGTAGCGATTGGTTTCTCTTTATCGGCAATTGTTGGCATCACTTTGGGGATTTTTATTGGGGTCAATGACTTCGTTTTTCGCGCCGTAGACCCACTTTTCCAAGTGTTGCGTACTATTCCTCCCCTCGCTTGGTTACCGATTTCTCTGGCTGCGTTTCAACAAAGCAATCCTTCCGCAATCTTTGTAATTTTTATTACGGCGATTTGGCCCATTCTAATTAACACCACCGTTGGCGTACAAAACATCCCCCAAGATTACAGAAACGTCGCCAGGGTGTTGCGTCTAAAAACTCATAAGTATTTCTTGAAGATCGTTCTGCCCGCTTCGGTTCCCTACATTTTTACCGGATTGAAAATCGGAATTGGTTTATCCTGGTTGGCAATTGTAGCGGCTGAAATGTTAGTCGGTGGTGTGGGAATCGGTTTCTTTATCTGGGATGCTTACAACAACTCGCTGTTGTCTCAAATTATTATCGCGCTGATTTACGTCGGGGTCGTTGGTCTACTACTAGACAGGTTAGTCAGCTTCATCGGCACCCTTCTAGTACCGCAAGAACATAAGTAGGAAATGGGTAATGGGTAATTGGTAATGGGTAATCGGTAATGGGAAACAAACGACCAATTACCAATCACCAATTACCAATTACCAATCACCAATCACCAATTACCAATTACCAATTACCAATTACCATGTCTTTCTTCGTAGAAGTCGATCACATTGACCGCGTATTCCCCCTGGCTAATGGCGGCAAGTATATCGCCCTAAAAAATATCGAACTCAAGATTCGTAAAGGGGAATTTATTTCCTTAATTGGGCACTCTGGATGCGGTAAATCAACCCTGCTCAATATTATTGCCGGATTGGATCAACCAAGTCACGGCGGCGTGATTTTAGAAGGTCGCCAAGTCACCGCACCGGGTCCCGATCGGATGGTAGTATTCCAAAACTATTCATTGCTGCCTTGGTTGACGGTACGGGAAAATATTGAATTGGCAGTTGATGAAGTTTATGGGTCGGAACCTAAAGGCGAAAGACGCGGCATTATCGAACAAAGTATCGATATGGTGGGACTGCGCCACGCTGCCGATAAACGTCCCGGACAATTATCGGGGGGGATGAAACAACGGGTAGCGATCGCGCGCGCTCTTTCCATCCGTCCTAAACTATTACTCTTAGACGAACCCTTCGGTGCATTGGATGCCTTGACGCGGGGTAATTTGCAAGAACAACTGATGCAAATTTGTCAAGAAAGTCACGTTACCTCGGTGATGGTTACCCACGATGTAGACGAAGCACTGCTATTATCCGACCGGGTGGTAATGTTAACTAATGGGCCAGAATCCCATATCGGTCAAATTTTAGAAGTGAATATTCCCCGCCCTCGCCATCGTTTGGAAGTGGTTAACCATCCCGATTATTATCACATGCGGGCGGAATTAATTAACTTCCTCAATCAGCAGAAGCGAGATAAACGACGCAAGGCCAAACAAGCCGCAGCCGCGACCGCAACGCCTGTCAAGGAAACTAAAACAGCAACTGCGACGCCTGTCAAAGAAAGCAAAAAAGTGGCGCGGAAAGCGGCTACCGCAGGCAGCGAATTAGAGAAAGTAAAATTAGCGATTGGCTTTTTGCCTTTAACAGATTGCGCGCCGTTTGTAGTTGCTAAAGAAAAAGGTTTCTTCAAAAAACATGGGATAGAAGAAGTCGATTTGGTGAAGGAAAGCAACTGGGATGCGATCGCAGAAGGTATCGCCACGGGACGCCTAGACGCTGCCCAAATGGTAACGGCAATGCCCCTTGCCATGAGCTTGGGACTATTTAATAACGCACCCGTAGCCACTTCTACAGCAATGGTACTGAGTCGCAACGGTAACGCGATTACCTTAAGCGATAGATTTTATCAGCAAGGAGTGCGGACATTAAGCGATTTTAAACGCGCGATCGCTCAAAACAAAGACAAAGTTTATACCCTCGCCGTCGTTCACGAATGTTCGATGCACAACCTGATGCTGCGCTACTGGCTAGCTTCAGGCGGCATTGACCCCGACCGCGATGTTAACTTAGTCGTCGTTCCCCCGCCAGAAATGGTTAACCAACTCAAAGTGGGGAGAATCGACGGTTACTGCGCTGGCGAACCTTGGAACTGTCGCGCGGTTTACGAAGGATTGGGTTTCGTCATCGCCACCGACTTGGATATTTGGCCTGGAAACCCAGAAAAAGTATTGGGAGTCAGAGAAGATTGGGCAAATCAAAATCCAAACCTACACATTGCTTTAGTTAAAGCGCTTTTAGAAGCTTGCGAATACTGCGAAGACCGCCGCAATCGGGAAGAGATTATGCAATGGCTAACTCAACCCGAATATGTCGGCGTTCCCGCTGAATATATTCGCCCAGGTTTCTTAGGATACTATCATCGGGGAACGGGTGCGCCGCCGCAATTAATGCCGCGTTTCAATCAATTCCACTTCGAGAATACTAATTGTCCGGGTCGCGCTGAAGGGTTATGGATATTAACTCAACTAGCCCGTTGGGGAATTACTGCTTTCCCCAAAAATTGGATCGAAATTCTCGAACGAGTTCGCCGGGTAGACTTATACGGGGAAGCCGCGCGCCAATTAAATTGGTCGGATATGGAACCAGACCGCAAACCGTTTACTCTATTCGATGGCGTTGTCTTTAACCCTGACGATCCGTTAGGCTACATCAAACGCCTGGAAATTAAACGCGAATTCAACGTCGAAGAAATTTTAGTCGATTCTAAAGCCGCATAATTGGTAATTGGTAATTGGTAATTGGTTCTTGTTTCCATTACCCATTACCCATTACCCATTACCCATTACCTATTACCCATTCCCAACTGACTAATCAAAACCATGCAAACATTCGACAGCACCCAATCAGCCTTAAAAAAACAGCTATCAGTACCTAAAAAAGATCCATTTTTAGTCATCGATGGCGTTACTAAAGTTTATCCCACGCCCAAAGGCCCTGCGGTAGTGTTGGATGGCATTGACTTAACAGTTTACGAAGGCGAATTTATTTGTCTCATCGGTCACTCTGGCTGCGGTAAATCCACCCTGTTGAACATGGTATCCGGGTTCCAAACCCCGACATCGGGAGAAGTGCGACTGCAAACGCGGCGCATTACCGAACCGGGACCCGACCGCATGGTAGTGTTTCAAAATTACTGTTTGCTGCCTTGGATGACGGCGTTTGATAACGTTTACTTAGCCGTAGACGAAGTATATCCGGAAAAATCCAAAGCCGAGAAAAGCGCGATCGCCCGCGAACATCTGGAAATGGTCGGACTGGGTGAAGCAATGTACAAGCGTCCCACCCAATTATCCGGCGGGATGAAACAACGGGTTGCGATCGCTCGCGCTTTAGCTATCCGTCCCCAAGTGCTAATTTTAGACGAACCCTTCGGCGCATTAGATGCCCTGACGCGGGAAGAATTGCAAGACGAACTGTTAGCCATCTGGCGCGAACATCGAGTCACGGTATTAATGATTACCCACGAAATCGATGAGGCATTGTATTTAGCAGATCGTTTGGTGATGATGACCAACGGCCCAGCGGCTAAAATTGGTGAAGTTTTGGATATTCCCTTTGAACGTCCGCGCGATCGCGAGAAAATCATGGAAGACCAAACTTACTACGACCTCCGCAACTATGCTTTAGACTTCCTCTATCGGCGCTACGCCCACGATGATGTCGATTAACAGTTGATAGTTGATAGTTGATAGTTGATAGTTGATAGTTGATAGTTGATAGTTGATAGTGGACAGTTACGATCGCTCATCCGGGTTTCTGTGAAAAATTGCTGAGGAAACCCGGTTTCTAAGATCGGATTGCACGCTAGGGAAATTAATTTTTTCCTTGCGAATAACCTCTCGATCCGACTGCGTTCTTTGCCTGATTTTCGTGAACCTGTAGCTGTTTTTTTGACGAGGTCAAATTTTTCGGCTGTATCTCTTACCCTGCAAGGGTTTGACTGCTGTTTTAGTTCTTCGGGGGTTGCCGAAAAGCTTGGAATCCTTGCTGAGAAAGGTTTTGAGCTTTTTTGCCATTAGCCCCCCTTGACAAAGCGATCGCCCAAACGGTACTTTTACGATCGGTAGACGAAATCGCACCTCGAAAACTAAATACAGTAAGCGTTCTGGCACCGGGCAGTTGCAACTAACTCAAATCCCTATCAGGGATTGAAACCTACGTTTTTGATTGCCACACCAAAAACAAACAACGTTGCAACTAACTCAAATCCCTATCAGGGATTGAAACGTAGTGCCCGTAAAGCGAGCAAATCCGCACTGATTGGTTGCAACTAACTCAAATCCCTATCAGGGATTGAAACTAGCGCTCGCTGTATTCACACCAGCGGTGCAATATAGTTGCAACTAACTCAAATCCCTATCAGGGATTGAAACCAGAAGTTACCAGAGGCTGGCTATGCCGAAGAGATGGCAGTTGCAACTAACTCAAATCCCTATCAGGGATTGAAACTTTCCGTATTACCTGCTGGGATGAAAGATGCAAGTTGCAACTAACTCAAATCCCTATCAGGGATTGAAACACATACTTAACCCTGGAAGGAAAAACAGGGTTAAGTTGCAACTAACTCAAATCCCTATCAGGGATTGAAACTCAAATTCTGACCATGCTTTGGTTATCTCGTTTTAGGGTTGCAACTAACTCAAATCCCTATCAGGGATTGAAACCTGAGGCTGTGGGAGCTAACCCAGGGGACTACAATGTTGCAACTAACTCAAATCCCTATCAGGGATTGAAACCGGCATGTGGTGCGATCGCAAACCGCTTTCCATCTGGTTGCAACTAACTCAAATCCCTATCAGGGATTGAAACATCATTATTTTTTGCTCAGAGGTCGGGTGTTGGACTGGTTGCAACTAACTCAAATCCCTATCAGGGATTGAAACCTATACTAGAGGAAACCAGGAGGTACAGAGATGGACGTTGCAACTAACTCAAATCCCTATCAGGGATTGAAACCGACTTCTGGGGTTGTCCATTATTGCTAGAGATGAAGGCGTTGCAACTAACTCAAATCCCTATCAGGGATTGAAACCCATCTATGCTAGTTGCTCCCGGAGGTAACTGCGATAGGTTGCAACTAACTCAAATCCCTATCAGGGATTGAAACTCCATCTCAGGGACAGTCCCTGAACACCTTTACTTTTATAGTTGCAACTAACTCAAATCCCTATCAGGGATTGAAACATAAAGCTACCCCATAAGCCATCCATTACCACATAGTTGCAACTAACTCAAATCCCTATCAGGGATTGAAACGTCTTTCTCCTGGTCTGGGCAGAATTACTGTTTAGGTTGCAACTAACTCAAATCCCTATCAGGGATTGAAACACTGTCTCGCGATAGACTCCCGCCCGAATCAACACCAGTTGCAACTAACTCAAATCCCTATCAGGGATTGAAACAGTCCATAGGCCAATCCCATCCTTTCGATAGATTGATGTTGCAACTAACTCAAATCCCTATCAGGGATTGAAACCTTCTTTCTCCTCGCAAACAAAAACTCACTGTTTTTTCGTTGCAACTAACTCAAATCCCTATCAGGGATTGAAACCTAATCCCTCCATTTCTGGCGGAATTTCCACTTCGTTGCAACTAACTCAAATCCCTATCAGGGATTGAAACCAATTCGACTCACGAATCCTACACAGCGTGCCACCAGTTGCAACTAACTCAAATCCCTATCAGGGATTGAAACTGCTGTAACACTTATGACCAATAGCGATGATTATAGGTTGCAACTAACTCAAATCCCTATCAGGGATTGAAACACAAAAGCCCAACAAACACCAACGGTTAAACCATCAACAAGTTGCAACTAACTCAAATCCCTATCAGGGATTGAAACTTGGGTGGTAAAAACCTGATGACGTTACAAGAATTGCAAAAGCAGGCATTAGAATTACCGATTAGCGATCGCTGGCGTTTAGTTCACTCTTTATTAACATCAATTCAGCCAGAAACGCTGTCATCTATTTCTGAAAATCAAACCGTAAAGTCTTTGAGAGATATCGATCCTTGGACTCAAAGTTTAATAGGTGTAATCCAGATAGAAGCAGAAAATATGACAGAATCTTATGAGGATTATCTAAAAGAAAAATATCGTTGAAATCAGGTATTGTTTGATGGAAAATAAATCTGATATGATGTCCGCTGAATCACAGATTTGGTATATTCACATCTTACACCTACCCGATCAACAGCCTCCAAATAAATTTGGGGCTGAAAGCTTAAGTGAGCTAAAGCTAACTAGAATCAAGGTTTTAACCCGTTTCAACGGGTTTTAGCTTTGAGCCAGAAATTTATTTCTCGGCTTGGTGCAATATGTGAGTATATTCACATCTTGCACCTACCCGATAAACAGCCTCCAAATAAATTT
>ERZ1066118.402-NODE-402-length-41938-cov-11.975861_pt1 | contig 41938 bp, 40 predicted proteins | sample MGYA00382765_ERZ1066118 | MGnify/ENA primary metagenome ERZ1066118 (study PRJEB33369, sample SAMEA5778348) | biofilm metagenome | biome: Industrial cooling water; feature: Water cooling tower basin; material: Biofilm | place: United Arab Emirates | collected...
TCGAGAACTTCGCGGGCTGCGCGGTGGTGATCAGCCACGACCGCTTCTTCCTCGACCGGCTGGCGACCCATATCCTCGCCTTCGAGGGGAACAGCCACGTCGAATGGTTCGAGGGCAATTTCGAGGCGTACGAGGAGGATAAGCGCCGCCGTCTGGGCGACGCGGCCGACCGTCCGACGCGGCTGGCCTACAAGAAGCTGACGCGTTGATCCTGGCGCCGCCCCTGCGTGGCTTGGACAAGGATTTCGTGATAGCCTGACGGGCGGCGTAGGCCTGTCGGGGGACGACGACCGTGACCAGCTACCATTACATCGTCCTGGCGCTGTTCGCCGGGTTCGTCACTCTCGACACCTGGGGACGCCGCACTGCGTTTCCCCAGGTGCGCTTCTGGCGCTTGATGGGCGTGGTCTCCTTCGTCCTCTACTTCGCGATCGCCACGCTGGCGCCGTTCCTGTGGGAAGCCTGGTTCGGGGCGCATCGGCTGGTCGATGGTTCGGAGCTGCCCTTCTGGGCGCAGATCGTGCTGGGCTTCCTGATCTTGGAGTTCGGCATCTATTTCTGGCACCGGGCGATGCACAGCTGGGATCCTCTGTGGCGCGCCACGCACCAGATGCACCATGCGGCGGAGCGGGTGGACGTCTGGGGCGCCTATTACTTCCATCCGCTCGACATGCTCGGCTGGGCGCTGCTCGGTTCCTTATGCCTCGTCTGGGGCTTCGGAATGACACCCGAGGCGACGTTGATCGTCACGGTTCTGACCACCATTCCAGGCATGTTCCAGCATACGAACATCCGGACGCCGCACTGGCTCGGCTATCTCGTGCAGCGGCCGGAGAGCCATCTCATCCACCACCAGCGCGGCGTGCACGCCTACAACTATGGCGACATCCCGCTACCCGACATGCTGTTCGGAACCTTCCGCAACCCGCGTGAGGGTTGGGAGGGGGAGAACGGATTTCACGGTGGCTCGACACGGCGGCTGCGCGAACTGCTCACCTTTCGGAAGATCGCCTGACCCACGTCGGCGGCCCTGACGACCTCGCCGGCTGGCTGGTCGAACAGGGGCTCGCGCCCGACGGGCGCGCGGACGGCATCGCCGATCCAGCACGGGTCCGCGCGCTGCTGCTCGAGGCCGCGCGGGAGGGCAGGGCGATCAGCTACAGCGAGTTGCTGGGCCGGCTCGGCCATCGCTTCACCCGGCCCAAGATGCGCGCCCTGTGCCGCACGCTGGACGCGATCGACACGGCGGGCGCGGCTCGCGGCGAGCCTGGGCTGGCGGTGCTGGTCGTCCGCGAGTCGGATCGGCTGCCCGGCCAGGGCTGGTGGGTCGGCGCCGCCGAGCGCTGGGATTATGCCGGCCTGTGGATCGGACCGGATGCGGCGGAACTCGTCCGCATGCGGCAGGCGGAGGTGTTCCGCTTCTGGCGGGGCCAGGACGCGGAACAGGCGAGCGCGCGTCTCGTTAGCCCAAGAGAGAGGAGACGAGGCATGGCGCAGAAGGGCGCGGGCGGCAATCCGGGCGCGGTGACCAAGAAGGGCGGCGACCCGGGATCAGGCGCGAAGAGCAAAACGACGGGCGGGAAGGGTGGCGGCGGCCGCTCCGGCGGCTCCAAGTCGGGCGGGGGCGGCAACAGCGGCGGCGGCTCGAGCGGCGGGTCGAAGTAGCCGCAACGCTGTTCAGAGTCCGTCGGTCGCGATCTTCAGCCCAGTGATGGTGATCGCCGCAAGCTCCTGCCCAAACTCGATTTGATCCCGCTTCCCGTACTGGCCCTCTGAGGGCGACCACATGCGATGGATCACGCGACCGTTCACATCGGCCACCCAATATTCGGGAACCTCGGCGTGTGCATACGTCGCCGCCTTTTCGCCCAAGTCAAACGACAGGGTCGATGAGGAGACCTCGACCAGTAGCAGCAGGTCTTCGCGCCTAACCGCCCGGTCGCCCACAAATGCGCTCGCGATGATGATGTCCGGCCGCGGCTGATCCGTTTCGGAGATATCGATGCTTCCGCTGGTTCCGGTCACCAGAGCGAGCCCCAGCCGGTCGATCGTGCTCCTCAATCTGAAGCTGAGCTCATCCTTGATCCGCATATGCGGGATCCATTCAGGTCTCATCACGTTGACCCACCCGTCGACCAGCTCGGTTTCCCCCCCATCGAACGCGCCCGCATCGTCCAGCAGCATGTAGTCGGCCACACGCAGCTTGTACCTGCCGGCCTGGGGGGCGACGGGCTCCCGTGTCGATCGCGCGATGTTGGCCGGCGCATTCACGGCGTCTGTCTATCAGAACGGGGCCGGGATTCCATCACCGCACCCGCTTGACCCACAAGCCATTGTCCCGGCGCTCGACCTGGAAGTTGCTGACCTTCTCGATCAGGTCGGACAGGCGCCGGAAGCCGTAGTTCCGCGCATCGAAGCTGGACCGGTTGCCGGCGAGCTGGCCCATGGCGGACAGGCTGACATAGCCCCGCGCGTCGCGCTTGGTCGCGTCATAGGCGTCGATCAGCAGCTTCACGAGCTCCGGGTCCTTGCCAGGTTCCAGCTTGGCCTTGATGGGCGGCGGCAGGGCGGCCGCGAGCGGGTGCGCCGCCTCCTCCGGCTCGCTCGCGCCCGTTAGCCCGAGTTCGGGCTCTGGCTCCGGAACGGGCGCCGCCTCCGGCGCGCTCTCCGCGCCCATCAGCGCGGTCACGTCGATGAAGCGCGTGCAGGCGTTCTGCCAGGCCTGCGGCGCGCGCGCGGTGCCGAAGCCATAAACGGGTAGGCCGTCCTGTCGCAAACGGGTGGCGAGCGGCATAAAGTCGGAATCCGACGACATGATCCCGAACGCATCGATGCGGCCGCGGAACATCAGGTCCATCGCGTCGATGGTCATCTTCATGTCCGTCGCGTTCTTGCCCTTGGTCAGATCGAACTGCTGCTGCGGCTCGATGCCGTGGCGGACCAGCTTGTCCCGCCAGCCATTCAGCCCGGGCTTGGACCAGTTGCCGTAAGCCCGCCGAACGTTCACCGCGCCCAATTCGGCCAGCACGGTGAGGACGGGGTCGATCGCGGCCGGTTGAGCGTTGTCGGCGTCGATCAGCAGCGCGACATTCTTGACGGGATCTTCTGTCATGCGGGCTCCGTCGGCCGGAGCGGTCGGCCCGTCAACGACGATCGGCGCGAGAGGCCTGATCGGCGTGCTGATCATCCTGCTTCTGCGGACGGGTCAGCGCGTCCTCGTCGGAGATCGCGCGGGTCAGGTCGTTCTGGCTGCCGACGTCCGTCGCGAGCCGGCCGCCCGCGGAGGAGGGCACGGCCTCTCCGCCCGGGACCATGCCCTCGATCAGCTCGCTGTCGTCGTGCAGCCGCGCGCTTTCGGTGCGGGGGTTCTCGGCCATGGCATGTCTCTCCTTCGCCGTTGGAAACGGGCGAGGGAAGGACGGCGTTCCGTCAGCCGGCCGGGTAGGTGAGGCCGATCACCTCATACTCCCGCTCGCCCGCGGGCAGGATGACGCGGCGGGTGTCGCCGATCGCCGCGCCGCGGAGCGCGCGCGCGAGCGGCGCGTTCCAGCCGATCAGGCCCCGGCCGGCGTCGGCCTCGTCGTCGCCGACCAGCGTCAGCGTGCGCTCATTGTCGTCCTCGTCGGCCACCGTCACCGTCGCGCCGAACCAGACGCGGTCACGGTCCTCCTGGCGCGCAGGGTCGATCACCTTCGCCGCCTTCATCCGTTTCGACAGCCAGCCGAGCCGCCGGTCGATTTCGCGCAGCCGCTTGCGGCCGTAGATGTAATCGCCATTCTCCGACCGGTCGCCATTGCCGGCCGCCCAGGCGATCGTCTCCACCAGCTGCGGCCGCTCGCCAGCGAAGAGGCGGTCGTATTCCGCCTTGAGCGCCGCGTAGCCGGCGGGGGTGATGTAGTTTGGACGGTCCGCCACTGTTCCTCCGTCATCCCGGCCGGGATCCCGCTGCCTTGTCCGTCGAAGAGAAAGCGGGACCGCGGGTCAAGCCCGGGGCGACGAGGGATCAGGAAGGGCGCCGCCCCAGATACCAGCTGAGGTTCGCCGGCCCACGGCTGACGGCGCGGTCGGGGCGCATCAGGTCGTACACCACCGCATTCTCCAGCACGCGCTGGACGTAGTTGCGCGTCTCGGAGAAGGGAATCGCCTCGATCCAGTCCACCATATCGACCATGCCCGTCCGCGGATCGCCGTTCGTGGCCAGCCACTTGCGAACGTTCCCTGCGCCTGCGTTGTAGGCGGCGACCGCAAGCGGGTAGCTGTTGAACTGGCCGTAAATGCGGCGGAAATAGCCTGAGCCCAGCATCATCGACAGGCTCGGGTCGGTCGTCAGCGCGGCGGGCTGGTAGCTCAGCCCGACCTTGCCCGCCTGCTCGCGCGCGGTGCCCGGCATCAACTGCATCAGCCCGCGCGCGCCGGCATGGCTGACGGCCGAGCGGTTGAACTGGCTCTCCTGGCGGGCGATGGCGTGAATCAACGTCCACTCGCTCTCCAGGCCCGGGGGCACCGGCATGGTCGGAAATCCGGCCGCGGCATATTGGACATGGCCGTTCTGCACCGCGCTACGCCCGATCATGACGCCCAGGTCCGGCCGGCGGAGCTGCGTCGCCAGCTCGGCCGCGAGCAGGTGGTCGCTGTCGCTCTTCGCATCAAGGGCGATCTGGCGCACGAAGGCGGTCTGATCCTCATATGCGCCGATGTTGCCCAGCATCTGCGCCGCGCGGACGACCTCGCGGCCATGAAAAGCGGCGCGCGTCATCGGATCGATTACTACCTGCGGCACGGTCGGCGGCGCGGCGAGCGCATGGCCCAGCCGCTCCTGCGCGAGCTGGCCGTAGAACTGGTCGCGCCACGCAGCCGTGGCGGCCCAGAGCTCGGGCGCGCGTGGGCTGCGCGCCGCATCGGCCGCCCGCGCCGCCCAGTAGAGTCCCTTGGAGCGGACGCTGGGCGATGCGGAGCCGCGCGAGTAGCGCTCGAACAGGGTCATGGCGTCGGCCGGGCGGCCGAGCCGCTTCAGCGCCGCCTGCGCGCCCAGCCAGGCAAGATCGGTGTAAGCGTCCCGCTCGCCGAAGGGCCGCGCGGCGACGTCGGTGCCGGGCGCGTAGACCTGATCGATCTGCCGCGCGATGTCGTAGGCCTGTTGCCAGTTGCCGTCGGCGGCGGCGCCCCGCGCGTTCGATAGCAGCAGGTCCATGAAGCGGTCGGCGTCGCCCGGGGGCGCGGAGAAGGTGCGGGGCTGGGCGAGCCAGCTGCGGGCCGAGGGCGCGGCCCCCGACTTGGCCAGCCAGCGCGCCGCGTCCGCGACATAGCCCGGATCGGTCCCGAACCGGGCCGCATAGGCGTAGGCATTCTCCGCCGCTTCCGGCGTGTCGGCCCGGAGCGCCAGGCGCGCCGCGAACACCTCGCGCCGGGCGGGCGAGACGAAGCTGAGCTGGCGCGCCGCGATCGCGGTCTGTCCGGCCCAGAGCAGCGCATCCATCCGCGCGTCGTGGTCCTCGGGCGTGAGCCGCGCGCCGAAGTTCTGCAACACCCAGCTCTCGTCGGTGGCGGCGAGCGTCCCCTGACGCCAGGCGGCGCGCGCGACCTCGGCCGCCTCCGCCGGGGCCGCCGTCGCCAGCAGCGCGCGGGCGAAGGCCACGCGACCGGCCTGGGTCTGGGGCGCGAAGCGACGGAAGAAGCGTGCAACGCTGATCGGGTCGGCCGTCCCCGCCTTCGCCTCGGCCGCGCGGCGGATCGCGGTCTCGTTCGGCCAGCCGGGATGGGCCAACAGGAAGCCGGCATAGCTGTCGAACGGCAGCAGACTCGTTTCGCTTAGGGCCCGCCACTGGCCGTAGACAGCCGTGATCGATGCGTCGGCGGGTCCGGGCGACTGGGCCGGCAGGCCCTGCAGCTGCCGGCGGAGCCGCTCCATGTCGTCCTGCGGATCGGATGCGCCGACGCTGGTCAGGGCGGCGGCGGCAAGAGCGATTTTCGACACGGCGCCAATCATGTGGACAGATTACAGGCCTCATCCGTATCTGTCCTGAACAAAAGCGGTGGACGGCCGCTAAAGGAGTGCGTTTTCAGCGATGTTTTCGGGTTCGATTCCAGCGCTCGTCACGCCGTTCGCCGCTGATGGCGCGGTGGACGAACATGCGTTCCGCGATCTGGTCGAGTGGCAGATCGCGGAGGGCTCGTCGGCGCTGGTCGCGTGCGGCACGACGGGGGAGGCGGCGACCCTGCCCAAGGAAGAGCATTTCCAGGTGGTGCGCTGGTGCGTCGAGCAGGCGCGCGGCCGGGTGCCGGTGATCGCTGGCGCGGGGTCGAACGACACGCGCGTGGCGGCCGAGAACCTGCGCGCCGCCAAAGAGGCAGGCGCCGACGCGGCGCTGATGGTCCCGCCCTACTACAACCGGCCGAGCCAGGAAGGCGTGTTCCAGCACTTCGCCGCGCTCGCGCCCGACAGCCCGCTGCCGATCGTCCTCTACAATGTGCCCGGCCGCACGGTGACCGACATGCAGCCGGCCACGGTCATCCGGATCGTGGGGGCCTTCCCGCGGGTGTTCGTCGGGATCAAGGACGCGACCGGCACGTTGCAGCGTGTGTCGGAGCACCGTGCCGCGCTCGGGCCGGACTGGGTGCAGCTATCGGGCAACGACGACCTGGCGCTGGCGTTCAACGCCATGGGCGGGGTCGGGTGCATCTCGGTCACCGCGAACGTCGCGCCGCGGCTGTGCGCGGAGTTCCAGGCGGCCTGCGTGGCGGGCGATTACAGCCGCGCGCGGGCGCTGCACGACCGGCTCTTCCCGCTCCATGTGGCGCTTTTCGCCGACGCGTCGCCCGGCCCCGTCAAATACGCGCTGACCCGTGTCCGCCCGCGCTTTCCGCCCGCGCTCCGCCTGCCCATGGTGGAGGCGAACGCGGCGGCGCGGGAGGCGGTCGACGCCGCGCTTGCACATGCGGGGCTGGCCTGATCGGGCCAGTGTGCCTACATCGCGCCGCCCATGGCCCGTCCCAAACCCGCCACCTTCGACAAGAAGAAGATCGTCGCCGAGAACCGCCGCGCGCGCTTCGACTATGCGGTCGAGACCACCTATGAGGCCGGCATCGCGCTGACCGGGACCGAGGTGAAGTCGCTGCGCTTCGGCGAGGGTTCGATCGCGGAGTCCTACGCCGACATCCAGGACGGGGCGGTGTGGCTGATCAACGCCAACATCCCCGAGTTCAGCCACGGCAACCGCTTCAACCACGAGGCGAAACGCCCTCGCAAGCTGCTGCTCCACGGACGCGAGATCAACAAGCTGCACGGTGCGGTGGCGCGGGAGGGCATGACGCTGGTGCCGCTCTCCGTCTACTTCAACGCGCGCGGCCGCGCGAAGGTGGAGCTGGCGCTGGCCAAGGGGCGCAAGGCGCACGACAAGCGCGAGCATATCAAAGAGCGCGAGTGGAAGAAGGAGGCGGGTCGCCTGTTGCGCGACCGGGGCTAAAGCACACCCTAAACCCCCGTTCACGAACGGTATTGCCGCGCCGTCCTACCCGTCTAAAGCGCGGGTCGTCGCACCTGTCCGTCCGGGCAGGTCTTCCACGGAGAGAGAATGAAAAAGCATATCGCATTCGGCGCGCTGCTCGCCGCTACGGCCGCCGTCGGGCTGCAGGCCCAGACCGCGAAGCCGACCAAGGCCGCGGCCGGCCCGGTCAAGGCGCGCGGGGCGGCGGGGCCGCAGATCGGCGCCTTTGGTTTCGACGAGGCGGGGATGGACCGCTCGGTCGCGCCGGGCGAGAACTTCTACGACTTCGCGAACGGGACCTGGAGCCGCTCCACGCCGGTGCCGGCCGACAAGTCCAATTACGGCGCCTTCGACGTGCTCGCCGACCTGTCGCGCGACCGCACCCGCGGCATTCTGGAGGCGGAGCAGGCGAAGGGCTCCAAGCTCGGCCAGGCCTATGCCGCCTATCTCGACACGGCCGCCATCGAGGCGAAGGGTCTCGCGCCGGCCAAGCCGTGGCTGGACAAGATCAAGGCGCTGTCGAGCAAGGCCGGATACGCCGCGCTGGTGGCGGAGGCGGACCGCAACGGCGTGGGCGTCCCCTTCGGCGGCGGTGTCGGACAGGACGCCAAGGACCCGCAGACCTATGTCGTCTCGTTGAGCCAGTCCGGGCTGGGCCTGCCCGACCGCGATTACTACCTGTCCGCCGATCCCAAGCTCGCCGAAGCGAAAGCCGCCTACCAGGCGCACATCGCCAAGATGTTCACGCTCGCCGGCGAACCGAACGCAGAGGCGCGTGCGAAGGCGATTGTCGATCTTGAGACCGAGATCGCACGGGTCAGCTGGACACGGATCGACAGCCGTAACGCCGACAAGACCTACAACAAGATGTCGGTGGCGCAGCTGCAGCAGGTCGCGCCCGGTTTCGATTTCGCCGCCTATCTCAGCGGCGCGGGGATGGCGACGGACGCGGTGGTCGTGCGGCAGCCCTCGGCGGTCGCGGGCATCGCGAAGCTGATCGCGGATGCGCCGCTGGAGGTGCTGAAGGACCAGCTGCTCCTGCGCTCGCTCGACACCTATGCCGACGTGCTGCCCGCCGCCTTCGACCGCGAGAGCTTCGCCTTCTTCGGCACGGTGCTGAACGGCACCCCGCAGCAGGAGGATCGGTGGAAGCGTGCGGTGAGCTGGACCTCCGCGGCCCTGTCCGACGATGTCTCGCAGCTCTACGTGGCGCGCTACTTCCCACCCGAGACCAAGGCCGCGGCCGATCAGCTGGTTAAGAACGTGCTCGCCGCCATGGCGACGCGGATCGACCGGCTCGACTGGATGGCGCCCGAGACCAAGGCCAAGGCGCGGGCCAAGGTCGCCGCGTTCACGCCCAAGATCGGTTACCCGGATCGCTGGCGCGATTACTCCAACCTCCGCATCGTGGCGGGAGACGCGTTCGGCAACGAGCAGCGCGCGCAGCAGTGGCGCCACGACTGGAACGTCCAGCATCTCGGCAAGCCGGTCCAGCGCTGGGAATGGGGCATGACCCCGATGACGGTGAACGCCTATGCGAACTTCACCATGGTCGAGATCGTGTTCCCGGCCGCGATCCTGCAGCCGCCCTTCTTCGATCCCAAGGCCGACCCGGCGATCAACTATGGCGGCATCGGCGCGGTGATCGGACACGAGATCAGCCATCACTTCGACGATCAGGGCGCCAAGTACGACGGCACCGGCAAGCTCGGCCAATGGTGGACCGACGAGGACGTGAAGCGCTTCACGGCGCTGACCGACCGGCTGGTGGCGCAGTACGACCAATATGAGCCGCTGCCGGGCATGAAGGTGAAGGGCCGGCTCACGTTGGGCGAGAACACGGCCGATCTGGCCGGACTGGCGGCCGCCTACGACGCCTACAAGCTGTCGCTCGGCGGGAAGCCGGCGCCGGTGATCAACGGCATGACGGGCGATCAGCGCTTCTATCTCGGCTGGGCGCAGGTGTGGCGGCGCAACTATCGCGAGGCGGCGCTGCGTCAGCGGCTGCTCACCGACCCGCACTCGCCTTCCGAGCAGCGGGCGAACATCGTGCGCAACATGGACCCCTGGTATACGGCGTTCCAGCCCAAGCCGGGCCAGGCGCTCCACCTCGCGCCCGAGCAGCGCGTCCGGGTCTGGTAGGCGGTCTGTCCGTCACCCCGGTTCGCCGGGGTGGCGGAGCCCCTTGACCCGCAAGCCGCGCCGACACGACAAGGTCCCATGGCGTCACTTACCGTCGCACCCCCGCATCACCCCGCTCGCGCCGCCGCGATCGTCGCCGGCGGGGCGGGGGTGGCGGCGGCGTTGCTGATCCTGTGGCTGGTCGGCAGCGCGGTGCTGGCCGCCGGCTTCTTCGCCGCCGCGCTCGTGTTGGGGAGCGCCGTCCTCGCCTATCGCCTGCTCGCGCCCGCTGCCGCGGCGCCGGTGGCCGCGGTCGACTGGGACCTTGCCCGCGCGATCGCACAGGCGAGCGACGACGCGGTCGCGGTCACCGACCGGGCGGGGCGGCTGGTCTGCGCCAACGACGCCTATCAGGCGCTGTTCGATGGTCTGCCCACCCCGCCGGGGCTGCCCGTCGCCGAAGCGGGCGTGTCGGCGCTGGGGCAGGCGGGCCGGGCCGCGTGGCGCGACGGCCAGGGCCGGGCCGAGCGCGTCGAGAGCGAGGCCGGGCCGCTGTCGACCGTCGTCTATCGGGCCGGAGCGGAGGCCGACCTGCTGGTCTGGCGCTTCGTCACGCCGCGGCAGGTGGACGCGACGCATCGCCTCGCCGACCTGCTCGCCGGCTCGACCGGCGATCGGCTGGGGCTGGGCGGGGTGATGGCGGCGCTGCTGGACCCGAGCGGCCGGGTGCTGGCCGCCAACGCGGTGCTGGCGCAGCGCGCGCTGGGCCGGGGCGACGCCGACCTGACCGGCCGCGATTTCGCGCACCTGCTCATCACGGACAGTCGCGGCCTGGTCCGCTTCGAGCGCGAGGGGCTGGAGGGTACGCCGCTCCGCATCGTCCAGCTCCCTTTCGCCGACGGCGACGACGCGCCGGTGCTGGTGGCGCTGCTCGACGAGGAGGAGGGGGCGCCCGCGATCGGCGCGTCGGCCGCCGCGCATGTGCGTAGCCTGGTGTCGCTTCTGCCGCTCGGCCTTGCGCTCGTCGATCGCGACGGGCGATTCCTGCAGATGAACAACGCGTTCGTCCGCGCGGCGCAGGTCGATCCCGCGCAACCTCCCGTCTATCCCGGCGATCTGGTCGTGCGCGAGGACAAGGCCGCCGTCGCCGATGCGATCCGCCGGTTCGCGAACGGGGCCACGCACTCGGCCGACATGGCGGTGCGGCTGAAGGATCACCCCGACGAGCCGGTGGCGCTGACCATCGCCGGTGCGCGCGGGCTGGGCGACGCGGCGGTGCTGCTCAGCCTCAAGGACAATTCGGAGGAGAGCCGCCTCAAGCGAGAGGTCGCGCAGGCGACCAAGATGCAGGCGGTGGGCCAGCTCGCGGGCGGCGTCGCGCACGACTTCAACAACATCCTGACCGCCATCATCGGCCATTGCGACCTGATGATGATGCGCCACTCGCCCGGCGACAGCGATTATGACGACATTCAGCAGATCCTGGGCAACTCGCACCGCGCCGCCAACCTGACCCGCCAGTTGCTCGCGTTCAGCCGGCAGCAGACGCTCCGCCCGCAGGTGTTGCAGCTGCCGGACGTCGTGTCCGAGGTGTCGAACCTCCTGAAGCGCCTGATGGGCGAAACGGTGCGCCTCGATGTGACGCATGGCCGCAATCTCGGCCCGGTGCGCGCCGATCCCGGGCAGCTGGAGCAGGTCGTCGTCAACCTCGCGGTCAACGCGCGCGACGCGATCCTGGCCGCCAACCCGCGCGGCGGGGGCGTGCTGACAATTCAGACCAAGGCGGTCAGCGCCGCGGAGGTGCGGGCGTTGGGCAACGACGTGCTGCCGGCCGCCGACTATACCGCGCTGATCGTAAGCGACACCGGCGCGGGCATCCCGCCGGAGATCATCGGCAAGATCTTCGAACCCTTCTTCACCACCAAGGAGATGGGGAAGGGCACGGGCCTGGGGCTCTCGACCGTGTATGGCATCGTCAAGCAGTCGGGCGGCTGGATCTTCGCCGATTCGAAGCCCGGGCAGGGCGCGACCTTCACCATCTACCTGCCCGTGCACGCCGCTGGCGCCGCGCCGCGCGTGCCGCAACGCGAGACGCCGGTCGCCAAGCCCGCGGGCACCTGGGGCACGGGCACGGTGCTGCTGGTGGAGGACGAGGCGATGGTGCGCGCCGTCGCCGAGCGGGCGCTCGCGCGGCAGGGCTATCAGGTGCTGACCGCCGACAATGGCGAGGCGGCGCTGGAGGTGCTTGAGAAGAGCGGTCGGCCCGACCTGCTCATCTCCGATGTCGTGATGCCCAGCATGGACGGCCCGACCATGGTGCGCCACGTGCGCGAGCGCTATCCCGACCTGCCGGTCCTGTTCATGTCGGGCTATGCCGAGGAGCAGCTGCGCAAGTCGATCGACCTCGACCGCGTGACCTTCCTGCCCAAGCCCTTCTCCGTCCAGCAGCTCGCGGAGGCCACGCGGGATGCGCTCGCGGCAAGCTGAACAGCAACGTCTTGGACTTGCGATACTCTTGCGCTACGGCGGCTTTATGACGGGGCCGCAACAGATCCTCATCGTCGAAGACGAGCCGCTGATCGCGATGATGCTGGAGGACTTCCTCGAGGTCCTGGAGCATCGGCCCGTGGGCACCGCGGACTGCGTCGAGGCTGCGCTTGCCCGGCTGGCGGAGAGCGACGTCGACGCGGCGATCCTCGACGTCAACCTGCGGGGCGGCGAGAAGAGTACGCCCGTGGCGGAGGCGCTGGCGAAGCGTGGCATTCCCTTCGTGTTCGCGACCGGTGGAACGGAAGAAGGCCTGGACGATCGCTTCCGCGACCGGCCCCGCCTGATGAAACCGTTCACCATGGACGGCGTGGCCAAGGCGCTCGAGGCGCTCTAGAATCCTCCTCCCCCCTGGGAGAGGTCGAGAGGCCCGCTCGGTGGCGCCGAGTGGGAGGAGGTGAGGGCGACCTGCGTCTCACCGCACCCTTCCACAGCCTGCGGCTGCTCCCTCCCTCTCCCAAAGGGAGAGGGACTGTGGCACATCCCCGCCATGCCTCCCTTCGACAAGTCCCGCCTGCCGTCGCGCCACGTCAGCCTCGGCCCGGAGCGCGCGCCGCACCGCTCCTATTACTACGCTATGGGCATTCCGGAGGAGGACATCGCCAAGCCGTTCGTGGCGCTCGCATCCGCCGGTAACGACAGTGCGCCGTGCAACACCACGCTGGACGCCCAGGCCGACGCCGCGCGCGCGGGCGTGATCCAGGGCGGCGGGATGCCGCGGCGCTTCAACACCATCACCGTCACCGACGGCATCGCCATGGGCCATCAGGGGATGAAGGCCTCGCTCGTCAGCCGTGAGGTCATCGCGGATTCGGTCGAGCTGTCGGTCCGCGGCCATTGCTACGACGCGCTGGTCGGCTTTGCGGGGTGCGACAAGTCGCTGCCGGGCATGATGATGGCCATGCTGCGCCTCAACGTGCCGAGCATCTTCGTTTATGGCGGTTCGATCCTGCCCGGCCGGTTCCAGGACCGCGACGTCACGGTGGTGGACGTGTTCGAGGCGGTCGGCCGGCACGCCGCCGGCGCCTGTCCGCTCGCCGAGCTGCACGCGCTGGAGAAGGTGGCGTGCCCTGGCGACGGCGCGTGCGGCGGGCAGTTCACGGCCAACACCATGGCGTGCGTCGGCGAGGCGATCGGCCTGTCGCTGCCCAACAGCAATATGGTCCCCGCACCCTATACCAGCCGCGAGCAGATCGCGGTGGCGGCGGGCGCGCAGGTGATGGAGCTGGTCGCGCGCCAGCTTCGCCCGCGGAACATCTGCACCCGCGACGCCTTCGAGAACGCCGCGCGCGTGGTGGCGGCGACGGGGGGCTCGACCAACGCCGCCTTGCACCTGCCCGCGATGGCCAACGAGTGCGGCATCGCCTTCGACCTTCACGACGTAGCGCGCGTGTTCAAGGAGACCCCGTACCTAGCCGACCTCAAGCCCGGCGGGCGCTATGTCGCCAAGGACATGCATGAGGCGGGCGGGGTCTACATGCTGATGAAGACGATGCTGGCCGGCGGGCTGCTCAACGGCGAGTGCCTGACCGTGACCGGGCGCACGCTGGGCGAGAACATCGATGAGGTTACCTGGAACCCGGACCAGAAGGTGATCTATGCCTGGGACGCACCGATCACGCCGACGGGCGGGGTCGTGGGCCTGCGCGGCAGCCTCGCGCCCGAAGGCGCGATCGTGAAGGTCGCCGGCATGCACCGGCTCCAGTTCGAAGGTCCCGCGCGCTGCTTCGACGGCGAGGAGGCGGCGTTCGCGGCGGTGGAGGCGCGCGACATCGCCGAGGGTTCGGTCATCGTGATCCGCTATGAGGGGCCGAAGGGCGGGCCGGGGATGCGCGAGATGCTGTCCACCACCGCCGCGCTCTACGGCCTCGGGCTGGGCGAGAAGGTCGCGCTGATCACCGACGGCCGCTTCTCGGGCGCGACGCGCGGCTTCTGCATCGGCCATGTCGGGCCGGAGGCGGCGGACGGCGGCCCGATCGCGCTGGTCCGCGACGGCGACCTGATCCGCATCGACGCGGAGGCCGGTACGATCGACTTGGACGTGCCCGCCGACGAGCTGGACCAGCGGCGCGCGGCCTGGCGGCCGCGCGACAATGGCTATGGCTCCGGCGCGCTGTGGCGCTACGCGCAGAATGTCGGGCCGGCGTATCTCGGCGCCGTGACGCACCCGGGCGCACAGGCGGAAAGCCATGTCTATGCCGATATCTGACGCCGCCGCGTGACCATGCTTCCTATCGCCGGCCAGCCGGTGCTGACCGCCGCTCGGATGAAGACGGCGGAGGCGGCGGCCAGCGTCGATCTGTTCACCCTCATGACCCGCGCGGGTGAGGGCGTCGCGCGAGAGACGGCGAGGCTCGCCGCGGGCGCGGAGGTGCTGGTGCTGTGCGGCCCGGGCAATAATGGCGGGGACGGCTATGTCGCGGCCGCCGCGCTCCGGCGCGCGGGACTGCCGGTGCGTGTCGCGGCCTCTGGTGAGCCGGCGACCGATCTCGCCCAGCGCGCGCGGGCGGGCTGGAGCGGACCGGTCGAGTCGCTCGCGAAGACAACGCCGGCGGCGATCCTTGTCGACGCGTTGTTCGGGACCGGCCTTTCCCGGCCGCTCGCGCCCGAGCTGTCCGGCCCCTTCGCGGCGCTGGCCGAGGCGGCGCGGCTGGCCATCGCGGTCGACCTACCCAGCGGCGTGAACGCCGACACGGGCCGCCTGCCCGGACCCGTCCCGCCTGTCGCCCTGACGCTCGCGCTCGGCGCGCTCAAGCCCGCCCACGCGCTGCACCCCGCCGCCGAGCGGTGCGGCGCGGTGCGGCTGCTCGACATCGGCATACCCACCGACAACGCGTGGCGCATGCTCGACCGTCCGCGGCTGCGCGCGCCGGGGCCGGAGGACCACAAGTTCACGCGCGGCATGGTCGCGGTGATCGGCGGGCGGATGCCGGGCGCGAGCGCGCTCGCCGCGACCGCCGCCGCGCGCGCGGGCGCGGGCTATGTGCTCCTGCTCGGCGGCGCGACCGACCGGCTCCCGCATGCGGTCGTGCGGCGCTCCTGGTCCGCCGACGCCCTCACGGACCCCCGCATCGGCGCGGTGGTGGTCGGCCCGGGGCTCGGCCGTGATGCCGCAGCCGAAGCGCGCCTCGCCGCCGCGCTGGCGAGCCCGCACCCGCTCGTGATCGACGGCGACGGGCTGCGGCTGCTCGCGCCCGGCGCGCTCGCCGGTCGCCCCGGCGGAGCGGTGCTCACGCCCCATGCGGGCGAGTTCGAGCACCTGTTCGGCGACAGCGGCGCGGACAAGATCGCCGCCACGCTCGCCGCCGCGCGCCGCGCCGGCGCCGTGGTCGTCCACAAGGGCGCCGACACGGTCCTCGCCGACCCGCATGGCCAGGTCGGGCTCCAGCCCGGCGGCTCGCCCTGGCTCTCCACCGCCGGAACGGGCGACGTGCTGGCCGGCGCGATCGGGGCGATGCTCGCCGCCGGCCTGCCGCCGTTCGAGGCCGCCGCGGCCGGCGTTTGGCTCCACGGCGAAGCGGCGCGACGTTGCGGCGCGAGCTTTATCGCCGACGACCTCGCCGCCGCGCTGACCCCGGCGCGCGCTGCGCCATGACGCCCATCGTCCGGGTCGCCGCGCGCGGCGAGGGGGTGACGGCGGACGGCCGCCATGCGCCCTTCGCCGCGCCGGGCGACATGCTGACCGACGCCGGCGAGGTGCTGCCCGGCCCGCGCCATCAGCCGCCGCCCTGCCGCCAGTTCCCCGAATGCGGCGGGTGCCAGCTGCAGCATCTCGACGACGCCGCCTATGCCGGCTTCGTCGGCGATCGGGTCCGAACCGCGCTCGCCGCGCAGGACCTCGCGACCGACATCCGCCCGGCGCAGCTCTCGCCCCCGAACACGCGCCGCCGCGCCACGCTGCATGCCGAGCGCGGACTCGTCGGCTTCACCGAGGAGAAGAGCCACCGCATCGTCGACATGCGCGAGTGCCACATCCTGCACCCGGCGCTGTTCGCCCTTGTCGCCCCGCTGCGAGGCCTGATCCAGCGCCTCAGGCTCAAGGGCAGGGCGGAGCTCCACCTGACCCTCGCCGACCAGGGACCGGACCTGCTCATCCGCGGCGCGTCGCCGGGCGGGCTGGCCGCGGCCGAGGCGCTGACCGCGTTCGCGCGGACGCACGGCCTCGCCCGGATCGGCATCGACGAAGGCTATGGCGCGGAGACGCGCTGGGAGCCGCAGCCGGTCACGATCACGCTCGGCGAAGCGCCCGTGCCGCTGCCGCCCGCCGCCTTCCTCCAGGCGACCGCCGAAGGCGAGGCGGCGCTGGTCGCAGCCGTGCGGGAGGCGACCGCCGGCGCCGCGACCATCGCCGATCTCTTCGCCGGGCTCGGCACCTTCGCCTTGGCCTTGCAGGGTCGCGTGTACGCGGGCGAAGGCGCGCGCGACGCCCTGCTCGCGCTCAAGGCCGCGGCGGCGCGCGCGCAGCGCGCCGTCTTTGCCGAGCATCGCGACCTGTTCCGCCGTCCGCTCACGGCCGCCGAGCTCGACCGCTTCGACGCCGTTGTCCTCGACCCGCCCCGCGCCGGCGCGCGCGAACAGGTCGCGCAGCTGGCGGCGGCGACGAAGCCCCGCTCGCTCGCCTACGTCTCGTGCAATCCCAGCAGTTTCGCGCGCGATGCGAAGACGTTGCGCGAAGGCGGCTGGCGGCTCGGCTGGGTGCAGCCGGTCGGCCAGTTCCGCTGGTCCACCCATGTCGAGCTCGCCGCCCGGTTCAGCCGCTAATAGTCGGCGCCCACGAACCACAGCCCGTCGGGCGGCGCGTTCAGGCCCAGCGCGGCGCGATCCTGCGCGTCCAGCGCGCGTCCGACCTCGTCCGGCGACCATTTTCCCATGCCGACCAGCGCCAGGCAGCCCACCATCGAACGCACCTGATGGTGCAGGAACGAACGCGCGGACGCGTGGATGTCGAGGGCATCGCCCTGGCGCGTCACCTCCAGCCGGTCGAGCGTCCGGACCGGGCTGTCCGCCTGGCAGTGCGCGGCGCGGAAGGTGGTGAAGTCGTGTCGCCCCACCAGCCGGTCCGCCCCCGCCTGCATCGCCGTCGCGTCGAGCGGCTGCACCACGCGCCAGGCCAGCCCCGCCTCCCAGGTCAACGGCTGGCGGCGGTTGACGATCCGGTAGCGGTAGTGCCGCTTCACGCACGAAAAGCGCGCGTGCCACCCTTCCGGCGCGACCTCGCACGCCAGCACGGCCACGGGATGCGGCCGCGCCCGCGCGTTCACCGCCTCCATCAGGCGGAAAGGCGCGATCGGCTTCGCGACATCGACATGCGCGCGCATCGCCGTCGCATGGACGCCGGCGTCGGTCCGCCCGGCCGCCTGGACCTGCGCGGCCTCGCCGGTCACTGCCTCGACCGCCTCCTCCAGCACCTGCTGCACGCTCGGCCCGTGCGCCTGGCGCTGCCAGCCCATGAACGGCCGGCCGTCATATTCGACGGTCAGCGCGAAGCGCGTCACGACAGGCGGGCGCCGGGGGGGACGGGGAAGCCGCGCAGGAACTCGGCCCTCGCCATGGGCCGGCTGCCCGCGCGCTGGAGCAACGCCGGCTGGAGCGCGCCTGCGCCGCAGGCGATGGTGAGCTGATCGTCCAGAACCGTCCCGTGCGCTCCCGCGAAGGCGGGAGCGCAGAACTGCGAGCCCGCCGCGCGCGGCTCCGGGCTCCCGCCTTCGCGGGAGCAGGACGCCGCGAGCAGCTTCACCCGCTCGCCCCCGACCTCGAACCAGGCGCCGGGCGCGGGGTTCATCGCGCGCACCAGCCGCTCGATCTCCACCGCCGGGCGCGACCAGTCGATCCGCGCCTCCGCCTTGTCGATCTTGCGCGCATAGGTGACGCCCTCCTCGGGCTGCGGCGTCGCGGTGCGGGCATCGAGCGTCCTCAGCGTCTCCACCATCAGCGCCGCGCCCAGCCGGGCGAGCTCCGCGCTCAGCTCGCCCGCGGTCTTGCCGTCGACCGGCACGCGCCCGTCCAGCAGCACCGGCCCGGTGTCGAGCCCCGCTTCCATCCGCATGATGCATACGCCCGTTTCGCGATCGCCGGCCAGGATCGCGCGCTGGACCGGCGCGGCCCCCCGCCAGCGCGGCAGCAGCGACCCGTGCACGTTCAGGAAGCCGTTCGGGGTGAGGTCCAGCACCGCCTGCGGAAGGATCAGCCCGTAAGCCGCGACGACGCCGATCTCTGCGCCCATCTCCGCCAGCTCCGCCTGCGCCTCCGCTGGGCGCAGCGACACGGGCGTGCGGACGGGGATGCCGAGCGCCTCCGCCCGGCGCTGGACGGGGGAGGGGACCAGCTCGCGCCCGCGCCGCCCGCCGGGGCGCGGCGGCTGGCTATAGGCCGCGACCAGCTCGTGCCCCGCCTCGGCCAGCGCGTCGAGCGTCGGCACCGCGAAGTCGGGCGTCCCCATGAAGACGATACGCATCGAACGCCTTCACCACATCCCGCCCAATTCGTCACCCCGGCCTTGGGGCGGGTTCCGCTGCGTGGCGGCATGGCCGGATCAAGTCCGGCATGACGAAGGAGGAGAGGGCGCCTATATCCGGCCGATGGCCTCCCCCGAGATCGAGACGCTGACCCAGGCGCTCAGCCGCCTGCCGGGGCTGGGGCCGCGCTCCGCCAGGCGCGCGGTCCTGCACCTGCTGAAGCGGCGCGAGGCGGCGCTGAACCCGCTGCTCTCCGCGCTCCAGGCGGTGGCCGCCAGGCTCTCCACCTGCTCGACCTGCGGCAATGTCGACACCAGCGACCCCTGTCAGGTCTGTTCCGACCCGCGCCGGGACGGGCGCGCGCTGTGTGTGGTGGAGGAGGTCGCGGACCTCTGGGCGCTCGACCGCTCGCGCCTGTTCCCCGGCCGCTTTCACGTGCTCGGCGGCCGCCTGTCGGCGCTGGAGGGCGTGCGGCCGGAGGACCTCGCCATCGACACGCTGGTGCGCCGGATCGAGGCGGGCGGGATCGACGAGGTGGTGCTGGCCATGAACGCGACGCTGGAGGGTCAGACGACGGCGCATTACGTCGCCGAGCGGATCGAGCGGTTCCCGGTGCGCGTGACCCAGCTCGCCCACGGCCTGCCGGTCGGCGGGGAGCTCGACTATCTCGACGAGGGCACGCTCGCCCAGGCGCTCCGGGCGCGGCGGCCGGTGACTTGACCCTGCGGGAGGCTGCACCTAGCTCCGCCCCCATGGCCGTGCTCCCCATCGTCGAGGTACCCGACCCCCGCCTGCGCCTCGTCTCGCGCCCGGTGGAGGCGTTCGACGACACCCTGCGCCAGCTCGTCGCGGATATGACCGAGACGATGTACGCCGCGCACGGCATCGGCCTCGCCGCCATCCAGGTCGGCGTCGACACGCGCGTGCTGGTGATCGACCTGCAGGAAGAGAAGGACGCGGACGACAAGCCGATCCGCGATCCCCACGCCTATGTGAACCCCGAGATCCTGGAGGTCTCCGACGAGCTCTCGACCTACAACGAGGGCTGCCTATCGATCCCGGAGCAGTACGCCGAAGTCGCGCGTCCGGCGCGGTGCCGCGTGCGCTGGTCGGACGAGGCGGGCGGGAGCCACGAGGCCGAGTTCGACGGCCTGATGGCGACCTGCATGCAGCACGAGATCGACCATCTGAACGGCGTCCTTTTCACCGACCATCTCAGCCGCCTCAAGCGCGACATGGTGATGAAGAAGCTCGCGAAGCTCAGAAAAGCGGCCTGACGGCGCGCACTTTCCCTCTGTCGGGACCCGCACGTTCCAGCTACGTTCCGCACATCATCATCAGGGGTGAGGCGTGGCTGAGAGTATCGTCGTGGGTGTTCTGGCGCTGGCGTTGGGCCTCGCCGCGGGCTGGCTGATCGCGAGCCGTCGGGCTGCGACGCTGGCGGCCGAGCTCGCCGTCGCCCAGGCCCGCGTCGCGGACGCCGACCTGATCCGCCAGACCCGCGACGCCGTCGAGCGCGAGCGCAACGAGGCGATGCAGGAGCTGCGCGGCCTGCGCGAACGCACCGACGAGCGCGAGCGCGCACAGGCGGCGCTGGCGCAGGAGCTGGCCGACGTGCGCCTGCTGCTCAGCGCCGCCGAACAGGCGCGCGGCGATCTCGCCCGCGGCCTCGCCGAGCATCAGGCCCGCGCCGAGGAGCGCGAGCAGGCGCATGCGCTGGCGGTTCGGCAGCTCACCCAGGCGCGCGAGCAGCTCAACGCTCAGTTCGGCGACACCGCCGCCAAGGCGCTCGCGACCGCCTCCGAGGAGTTCCTGAAGCGCGCCGAGGCGAAGCTCGCCGAGGCGGGCCAGCAGTCCGGCCACAAGCTGAGCCAGCTTCTCCAGCCGGTCGAAACCACGTTGAAGCGGTACGAGGAGAATCTCGGCCGGATCGAGAAGGAACGCGAAGGCAGCTATCGCGAGCTGTCCCAGGCCGTCGCGCAGCTAGCGCAGGGAAATGCCCATGTCGTGCGCGAGACCCAGCGGCTGACGAACGTCATGCGCTCCAGCCCCAAGGCGCGGGGCCGCTGGGGCGAAGAGCAGCTGCGGACCATCCTCGAATCCGCCGGACTGTCCGAGAATGTCGACTTCACGCTGCAAACGACGGTGAACGACGGCGAGCGCCAGCTTCGCCCCGACTGCGTCGTCAACCTTCCGGGCGACCGCTGCATCGTTATCGACGTGAAGTGCCCCTTGGTCGCGTTCGAGCAGGCGTTTGACGAGGAGGACGAGCTCCGCCGGGCCGACCTGCTGAAGCAGCATGCCGATGCGTTGAAGACCTATGCCCGAGACCTCGGCGGCAAGGGCTACTGGCGGCAGTTCGACCGCTCGCCCGACTTTGTGATCATGTTCGTGCCCGGCGAGCATTTCCTCTCCGCGGCGGCCGAACGGGCGCCCGACCTGATCGAGGGCGCGTTTCGCAACGGCGTGATCGTCGCGTCCACGATCAACATGCTGGCGCTCGCGAAGATCATGGCCGGCATGTGGCGCCAGGAGATTGTCCGGGAGCAGGCCAAGGAGATCGCGGACGCCGGCAAGGAGCTCTACCGACGCCTCGCGACCCTGAGCGGGCACGTGTCCAAGCTCGGTCGCAATCTCGGGATCGCGGCGGGCGCTTACAACGACATGGTCGGCAGCCTGGAGAGCCAGGTCTACACCCAGGCCGAGCGTTTCGAGAAGCTGGGCGTGGAGACGTCGGGGAAGAAGGTCGAGAGCGCGCCGCCGATCAAAACGACGACACGTCCGCTGAGCAAGCTCGCGGCGCCGGAGAGCGTGGCGGCGGAGTGATCCGCCGGTCAGCCCTGCTGCGCCAGCACCTCATACGCCATCACCGCCGTCGCGACCGCGGCGTTGAGGCTGTCGGCCTTGCCGAGCATCGGGATCTTGACCAGCAGGTCGCACTCGGCCGCATAGTCCGCCGGCATGCCCTGCGCCTCGTTGCCGGTCAGGAGGAAGGTCGGCGCCTCGTAGCGCACCGCCCGATAGTGCCGGTCGGTGTCGAGGCTGAGCCCCACCAGCTGCCCCGGTCCCCGCCGCAGCCAGGCGACGAAGGCCGGCCACTCCGTCCGCACGACGGGCACGGTGAAGAGCGCACCCATGCTCGCCCGCACCGCCTCGACCGAGAAAGGATCGACGCACTCGCCGACCAGGATCAGCCCGCCCGCGCCAACCGCGTCGCTGGTCCGGAGCATGGTGCCGAGATTGCCCGGATCACGCAGCCGCTCGGCGACCAACCAGATGCCCGAGGCGGTCCGGTCCAGACTGTCTAGCGGCGTGTGCCAGGCGTCGAACACGCCGACCACCGCCTGCGGATTGTCCTTCCCCGACAGCTTGGACAGAATGTCCGGCGTCGTCTCAATCGCCTCGCCGCCCGCCGCCTCCACCTCGGCGACCAGCGCGCGGACCAGCGGATGCCCGCCGCTCGCTGCGGCGTAGAAGATCAGCGCCGGCAGCCGCCCTGCTTCGCGCGCCTCCGTCAGGATGCGCAATCCCTCCGCCAGAAATCGGCCCAACTCGCGCCGACCCTTCTTGTCCCGCAGGTCGCGGACCTGCTTGACCAGGGGATTGGAGTAGGCGGTGATCTGACGCGGCATAGAGGCGCCTTAGCATGTGCTCCCGCGCAGGCGGGAGCCCAGGGTCTCGGGCGACGTGCTGCTTGGCTCTGGGCTCCCGCCTGCGCGGGAGCACCGACGCCCTAATCCTCGCCGAACTTGGCCTCGACCAGCTCCGCCAGCTTCCCGACCGCCTCACCGGCGCCGTCGCCCTCGGCGCTGATCACGATGGTGTCGCCCATTGCCGCGCCCAGCATCATCAGGCCCATGATTGAGGTGCCGGTCACCGTCTCGCCGCCGCCGTCCTTCTCCACCCTGACCTCGCAGGGCAGGCCCGATGCGAGCGTCACGAACTTGGCCGATGCCCGCGCATGCAGGCCACGGCGGTTGGTGATGGTGACCGCGCGCCGGACGGCGCTCACGCAGCCGCCTCGCCCAGCACCTCGGACGCGACGGAGATGTATTTGCGCCCGGCCTCGCGCGCCGCGGCGACGGCGGCGGTGACGCCCATCGCCTTCCGCGCCGAGCCGAGCCGGATCAGCATGGGCAGGTTCATGCCCGCAATCACCTCGACGCGGCCGCGTTGCATCAGCGAGATGGCGAGGTTCGACGGCGTGCCGCCGAACAGATCGGTCAGCACGATCACCCCCTCGCCCGAGTCGACGCACTGGATCGCCTCGGCGATGTCGCCGCGCCGGCCCTCCATGTCGTCTTCCGGTCCGATCGCGATCGCCGCGATCTGCTCCTGGGGGCCGACCACATGCGCCATCGCCGTCACGAACTCGTCCGCGAGCCGCCCGTGCGTCACCAGCACCAAACCGATCATTGTCTCTGTCGCTTACCTGTTCCCACCCGCCGGCCGGCGGTCTTCCAGCGAGTCCTGCGGCGCGGCCCGGAGGTCGCGGTGGGTGACCGTGGGGGAAAAGCCGTGGCGACGCAACCACCCAGCGATCCGCTCGGCGACATGGACCGAGCGGTGTCTCCCTCCGGTACACCCAATCGCGATGGTGACATAGGACTTGCCCTCCGCCCGGTAGCGCGGGACGAGCAGGCCGATCAGCTCCTCGATCCGGCCGACCGCCTCTTCATAGGCGGGGTCGGCGGCGACATAGGCGGCGACCTCCGGCTCCAGCCCGGTGCCCGGCCTCAGCGCCGGCACCCAGTGCGGGTTCTGCAGGAAGCGCATGTCGAACACGAGGTCGGCGTTGCGCGGCAGCCCGCGCGCGAAGCCGAACGACAGGACCGACAGCACCGGCTCGTCCGCGCCATGCCCGCCGAAAGTCGAGCGGACCTGGCCCGCCAAATCGTTGGCGGACATGTTGGTCGTGTCGATCAGCCGGTTGGCCCAGTCGCGCAACAGCGCCAGCAGCTCGCGTTCGCGCGCGATGCCGTCGGACGCCGGCCGGTCAGGCGCTAGCGGGTGCCGCCGTCGCGTCTCGGTGTAGCGCCGCTCCAGCTCGCCGCCGGCACAGTCGAGGAACAAGGTCCCGATCTGCAGGCCGTGGCGCTCGCGCAGCTCGTTGGTGCGGCGGATCACCCGCTGCGGGTCGAAGTCGCGCGTCCGCGCGCCGAGCCCGAGCGCCAGCGGTCGCGGCGCGCCGTCCGCGTCCGCGGCGGGCGCGGCGGTGAGCAGGCGGTCAAGAAGGGGGAGGGGCAGGTTGTCGACCACCTCCCAGCCCAGATCCTCGAGCGTCCGCAGCACGGTCGACTTGCCCGCACCCGACATGCCGGTGACGAGCAGCACCGCGGGGGTGGCTGGCGTGGTCATGCCGGCGGCAGCTCGGGCTGGCGCAGTGCCCACTCGACCTTGATCGGGGCGGAGGCGCGGAACGGGTCCACCGTCAGCTCGGGCACCGCGACGTCGGCGATATGCCGCACGCGCCGCTCGGGCAGGCGCTCCTCGGTGCCGAGCCGGATCAGTAGCGCAACGGGAGCGGCGGCCACATGGGGGGTCGCCGCGATGCCCAGACCCCGCACCTCAATGCGGCCCGCCATGGCGGCAGGCGCGTGCGCGACCAGCGCATCGCCCTCGCGGGTCAGCCGCGTCCTGTCGTCGCTCACCAACGCAGCGCCGCGATCGATCAGGCGCAACGCCAAGTCCGATTTGCCTGCCCCCGACGGCCCCTCGATCACCACGCCCCAGCCGTCGATCGCGACGGTGGTGGCGTGCAGCGTTTCGGACGTGGGCGGCAGGACAAAATACTCCGGTGGGTTCAGCTAAGCGGCAGGCGGACCACGAAGCGCGCGCCCGACAGGCGGTCTTCGCGCGACTCGACAACGATCGCGCCCTGATGCGCTTCGACGATGGTGCGCGCAATGGCGAGCCCCAGGCCCGAGTGCTCGCCGAAGGTCTCGCTCTCCGGGCGAATCGACTGGAACCGGCGGAATACCGCCTCGCGCGCCTCCTCCGGCACGCCCGGCCCTTCGTCCTCGACGCGCACAACCAGATCGTCGCCTTCCCGCATGGCGGAGACGGTCACCAGCCCGCCGTCGGGCGAGAAGGAGACCGCGTTGTCGAGCAGGTTCTCAAACACCCGCTCCAGCCGCGCGCCTTCCCCCAGCACGACGAGCGGCTCGGCCCCGGCCTGGTCGAAGCGGATGCGCACGCCACGCGCATGCCCGCGTTCCTCCCGCTGCCCGAGCAGCCCGCGCAGCAGCGCGGCGATGTCCACGGGCTCGAAGGTCGCGCGGCTCAGCTGGGCGTCGAGGCGGGAGGCTTCCGAGATGTCGGTGATGAGTCGGTCGAGCCGGCGCACATCGTCCTCGACGATGCCGAGCAGCCGCGCCTGGAGCTCCGGATCCTGCACCCGCCTGAGGCCGTCCACCGCGGAGCGGAGGCTGGCGAGCGGGTTCTTCAGTTCGTGCGTGACGTCCGCCGCGAACGCCTCCGTCGCGTCGATGCGCGCGCGCAGCGCCAGGCTCATGTCCGACAATGCGCGCGCGAGCATGCCCAGCTCGTCGCGCCGATCGGGCAGGCGCGGCACCACCACTTCGCGCGCGCGGCCTAGCCGCACCCGGACGGCGGCGCGGGCGAGGCGGCGCAGCGGCCGTACGATGGTCCGGGCCAGGAACAACGACAGCAGGACGGACAGGAGAGTGACCGCGAGCAGTACGACCGACAGCCGGAACCGCTCGACCCGTACCTGCTGGGTGATGTCGCGCGCGTTGACGGCGGTCAGCACGGTCGCACCGCCTGTGGTGGGCGCGGCGGCTGTGATGATGGGGGTGCGATCGGGCGCGCGCCAGACGATCGCGGCGACCCGCTGCCCCTCTGGCCCGTCGCGCGTGCTCGCCAGCCACGTGCGCACCCGGCGCTCGCGATAGAGCGGCGCGCGCGGCGCGCCCACGACCGTGTCGATCACCGCATCCAGGAAGCGTGCGCCGGCCTGGCCCCAGCCTTCCTTATCCGGATCGACGAGGGTGAAGTTCCGGACGCCCAGCGCCCGGCTGTCCGCCGTCAGTCGACCTTGGGGATCGAAGACCCGTATCCGCAGGTCCGTGTCGGCCGCCAGCCGCGCGAGCAGGGCTTCGCGTTGCCGGGGCGCGCTGGTGTTGAGCGCCTCGCCGATCAGCCGCGCCTCGCGCAGCGACTGGGCCACGCGATAGTCGACGATGCGCGATCGGAAGGAGTCCAGATAGAAGAAGCCGCCGGCGAGCAGCCCGAGCGCCAGGATGTTGACCGCCAGGATCCGCTGGGTGAGCGAGATCTGCCCCGACCAGCGCAGCGCGAGGTCGCTGACCTCCCGCCCGCTCTCATTCCCCCGCGAATCGGTAGCCGGCGCCATAGAGCGTTTCGATGGCGTCGAACTCCGGGTCGACCTGCCGGAGCTTGCGGCGCAGCCGCTTGATGTGGCTGTCGATGGTGCGGTCGTCGACATAGATGTCGTCCGCATAGGCCGCGTCCATCAGCTGGTTGCGCGTCTTCACGATGCCCGGCCGCTGCGCGAGCGTCTCCAGGATCAGGAATTCCGTGACCGTTAGCGTCACCGGCTCCCCCTTCCAGGTGGTGCGGTGCCGGGCGGGGTCCATGGTCAGCGGCCCGCGGACCAGCGGCTCCTGTGCCTCGCCGCCGGGCTCCGTCGCGTCCCGACGCGCCTCCGTCCGGCGCAGGATGGCGCGGATGCGCGCGATCAGTAGCCGCTGGCTGAACGGCTTGGCGATATAGTCGTCCGCCCCCATCGCGAGGCCCATCGCCTCGTCCAGCTCGTCGTCCTTGCTGGTCAGGAAGATGACGGGCGTGTCGACCCGCTCCCGCAACCGTTTCAGCAGCTCGAGCCCGTCCATGCGCGGCATCTTTATATCGAAGACGGCGAGGTCGGCCGGGTTCTCGATCAGCGCCTTCAACGCCGCCTCGCCGTCCGAATAGACGCGGGTCAGGAACCCCTCGGCCTGCAACGCGATCGAGACCGAGGTCAGGATGTTGCGGTCGTCGTCGACCAGGGCGATCGTGGCCGTCATGCGCCTGCGCTAGTAGAGCATGCCCCGTCCTGGCTCAACCGACCCCGCCCCCCGCGTTTGACGCGCTCCGGCGCGGTGGATAAGCGCCTGACACGAACAGGGAAGAGGAAGCCAAGTGAGCGAGCGTATTCCGGCCAAGGGCCTGGAGGCCCAGGGAATCGAGACCCGGGCCGACCTGCACTGGAACCTGACCACCGCGCGTCTGGTCGAGGCGGCGGTCGCGCGCGGCGAAGGCCGGCTCTCCGCCGACGGTCCGCTGGTGGTCGAGACGGGGCCGCACACCGGCCGCTCGGTCAACGACCGCTTCATCGTGCGCGACGAGGAGACCCGCGACGTGGTCTGGTGGGGCAAGTCGAACCAGGCGATGGAGCCGGACCACTTCGCCGCGCTCAAGGCGGACTTCCTCGCCTGCCTGAAGACCAAGGGCGACCTCTGGGTGCAGGATCTCTATGGCGGGTCGCAGCCCGAGCACCGCGTCAACGTGCGCGTGGTGAACGAACTCGCCTGGCACAACCTGTTCATCCGTACCATGCTGGTCCGCCCGACCGAGGTGGAGCTGAAGGGGTTCGAGGCCGATTACACGATCATCGACCTGCCCAGCTTCCGCGCCGATCCCACGCGCCACGGCACCCGCAGCGAAACGGTGATCGCGGTCAACCTGACCGAGAAGCTGATCCTGATCGGCGGCACCAAATATGCCGGCGAGATGAAGAAGTCGGTGTTCAGCCTGCTGAACTACCTGCTCCCGCCGACCGGCGTGATGCCGATGCACTGCTCGGCCAATATCGGCCCGAACGGCGATACCGCGGTGTTCTTCGGCCTGTCCGGCACCGGCAAGACCACGCTGTCGGCCGATGCGAGCCGCACGCTGATCGGCGACGACGAGCATGGCTGGTCCGACACCGCGGTCTTCAATTTCGAGGGCGGCTGCTACGCGAAGATGATCCGCCTGTCGGCCGACGCCGAGCCGGAGATCTTCGCCACCACCAAGCGCTTCGGCACGGTGCTGGAGAATGTGGTGATGGACCAGGTCACCCGCCAGCTCGACCTGGACGACGCCAGCCTCGCGGAGAACAGCCGCGGCGCCTATCCGATAGACTTCATCCCGAACACCAGCGAGCAGAACTTGGGTCCGGTGCCGAAGAACATGATCTTCCTGACCGCGGACGCCTATGGCGTGCTGCCGCCGATCGCGAAGCTGACGCCCGACCAGGCGATGTACCATTTCCTGTCCGGCTACACCGCGCGCGTGGCGGGGACGGAAATCGGCGTCACCGAGCCGCAGGCGACCTTCTCCACCTGCTTCGGCGCGCCGTTCATGCCGCGCCACCCGTCGGTCTACGGCAACCTGCTCAAGGAGCGGATCTCGGCCGGCGGCGTCGATTGCTGGCTGGTCAACACCGGCTGGACGGGCGGGAAGCACGGCGTCGGCCACCGCATGCCGATCAAGGTCACCCGCGCGCTGCTGAACGCCGCGCTCGACGGCAGCCTGAAGGAGGCGGAGTTCCGCACGGACCCGAATTTCGAGTTCAAGGTGCCGGTCAGCGTGCCCGGCGTCGATCCGCAGATCCTCGATCCGCGCGCGACCTGGGCCGACAAGGCCGACTATGACGCGACCGCCGCGGCGCTGGTCGATCGCTTCGTCGAGAACTTCGCCCAGTTCGCGGAGCATGTGGACGAGGGCGTGCGACAAGCCGCACCCCGAGTCGCCCAGCCCGCCTGAACCGGCCCGGTCGCGATCGGGCCTCTGCGAAGAGTCCCGACCATGACCGACCACCCGATCCGCTTCTTCACCGACGATCATGCCGTCCGGCGCGTCGGGGAGGGGTTGCTGGCGCGCACCCTGCCGCGCGCGGAATGGACGCACGAAGCGCACCTGGCCGCCTGTGCGTGGATGGTCCGCGAACGGCCCGACATCGATCTGGACGACAGGATCGCGGCCATCATCTCCGGTTACAACGAGGCCGTCGGCGGCGTGAACGATGACGCCCAGGGGTATCATGACACGATCACGCGCACCTACCTCACTGGCGTGCGCGCGTTCTTGAGCGATCGATCGCCCGAAGAGCCCCTCGCCTCGATGGTGAATGCTCTGCTCGCGAGCGAGGTGGGCGCGCGGAACTGGCCGTTGCGCTTCTACACGCCCGAGCGCCTCTTTTCCGCTGCGGCCCGGCGCGGATATGTGCCTCCCGACGCCTAGCGTCGTCCCGCGCCTTTCTTTACAGGCCCGCCATGGATATCCGGCTCGGCCTGACCTTCGACGATGTGCTGCTCACCCCCGCCGCCTCGGCCGTGCTGCCGAGCGAGGCGGACACGCGGACGCGGCTCACGCGCGACATCGCGCTCGCCATCCCGATCCTGTCCGCGGCGATGGACACGGTGACGGAAGCCGAGATGGCGATCGCCATGGCGCAGTTCGGCGGCATCGGCGTGCTCCACCGCAACCTGACCGTCGAGGAACAGGTCGCGGCGGTGCGCCAGGTCAAGCGCTTCGAATCGGGCATGGTGGTGAACCCGATCACCATCGCGCCCACCGCGACGCTCGCCGAGGCCCAGGCGCTGATGGCCCAGCACCGGATCAGCGGCATTCCGGTGGTGGAGGCCGACGGCAAGCTGGTCGGCATCCTGACCAACCGCGACGTGCGCTTCGCCGGCAACCCCGCGCAGCCGGTGGCGGAGCTGATGACGCGCGACAATCTCGCGACCGTGTCGGCGGGGGTGGGACAGGAGGAGGCGCGCCGTCTCCTCCATCAGCGCCGCATCGAGAAGCTGCTGGTCGTGGACGAGCAGTATCGCTGCGTCGGCCTCATCACCGTCAAGGACATCGAGAAGGCGGTGACCTATCCAGACGCGACCAAGGACGCCGCCGGTCGGCTCCGTGTGGCGGCGGCCACCACGGTCGGGGACAAGGGTTTCGAGCGCACCGAGGCGCTGGTCGACGCCGAATGCGACCTGGTCGTGATCGATACCGCGCACGGCCACAACCGCGATGTCGCCCGCGCGGTCGAGCGGGTGAAGAAGCTGTCGAACGCGGTGCAGGTCGTCGCCGGCAACGTCGCGACCGCCGAGGCGACCCGCGCGCTGGCCGACGCCGGGGCGGACGCGGTCAAGGTCGGGATCGGCCCCGGCTCGATCTGCACGACGCGCGTGGTGGCGGGCGTCGGCGTGCCGCAGCTGACGGCGGTGATGGACTGCGCCGAGGCGGGCGAGAAGGCGGGCGTACCGGTCATCGCCGACGGCGGCATCCGCACCTCCGGCGACATCGCCAAGGCGCTGGCGGCCGGCGCGTCCACCGTGATGGTCGGATCGCTGCTCGCGGGAACCGAAGAGGCGCCGGGCGAGACGTTCCTGTACCAGGGCCGCGCGTACAAATCCTACCGCGGCATGGGCTCGGTCGGCGCGATGGGGCGCGGCTCGGCGGACCGCTATTTCCAGGGCGACATCAAGGACCAGATGAAGCTGGTGCCGGAAGGGATCGAAGGGCAGGTGGCGTTCAAGGGACCGGCCCGCGACGTCATCCACCAGCTCGTGGGCGGCGTGAAGGCGGCGATGGGTTACACAGGTGCGGCGACGCTTGCCGAACTCAAGCAGCGCGCCCGCTTCGTGCAGATCACCGGCGCGGGCCTCCGCGAGAGTCATGTCCACGACGTGACGATCACCCGCGAGGCGCCGAACTATCCGACGCGGTAGAAATCCGCCCGCCGTCATGCCGGCCTTGTGCCGGCATCCACCGTGCGTCGAGCGAATTGGGTGCTGGCGAAGGTCCGGCGTGGATGCCGGGTCGGGCCCGGTATGAAGACTCAAGGCTGTCCTACACCGCCGCCTCGTGCAACGACGGACACCATGCCAGTCCCGCTCCGAGCGAAAGTCACCCTTCGCCACCAACACCCGCCTGGCCCGAGTTTGCCCGCGCTCCCCTCGACCCCCGACACCTATCGATGACCCCGGCTGCCCGCACCCAGGCCGCCATCGAGCTGCTCGACGCCATCATCGCCGCCGCGCGCGACAACGGGCCGGCGGCGGACACGCTGATCGCCCGCTACTTCGCCCAGCGCCGCTACGCCGGGTCGAAGGATCGGCGCGCGGTCCGGGAGCTGGTCTATGCCGCCGTCCGCGCGCTCGGCGAGCGACCGATCTCCGGGCGCGCGGCGATGCTGGCGCTGGCTCAGGGCGACCCGTCGCTCCGCGCGACCTTCGACGGCTCGCCGCACGGCCCCGCGCCCGTCGCTGAGCAGGAGCGTGCCGCAGCCGCGGGCCTCGCCCCAGCCTGGCTGCTGGAGCGGCTGCGCGCGAGCGGGCTGGACGGGGCGGAGCTCGACGCGCTGGTCGAGCGTGCGCCGCTCGATGTGCGGGTGAACCGGCTGGCGAACGGCGTCGAAATCGGTCTCGGCGAGCCCCTCCCGGGCCTCCCCGACGCTCGCCGCCTGCCCGCCGGTAAGGATCTCTCCTCCTTCGCAGGCCGGGTCGAGGTGCAGGACGCGGGCAGTCAGATCGTCACGCTCGCCGTCCAGGCCCGGCCGGGGCAGCGCACCGTCGATCTGTGCGCGGGGGCGGGCGGCAAGACGCTGGCGCTGGCGGCGCAGATGGCGAACGAGGGCCTGATCCTCGCCTGCGACACCGACCGCGCCCGTCTCCAGCGCCTGCCCCCGCGTGCGGCCGCGGCCGGGGTGATGATCGCCGAGACGCGCCTGCTCGATCCCGGACGCGAACTCGACGCACTGGATGACTGGCGGGCGCAGGCCGACGCCGTGCTCATCGACGCGCCCTGCTCCGGCACGGGCACCTGGCGGCGCAATCCGGAGGCGCGCTGGCGATTGACCCCCGACCGGCTCGCGCGGCTGGTGGCGACGCAATCGCGTTTGCTCGACATCGGCGCTGCCCTGGTCCGTCCCGGCGGCGCGCTCGTCTATGTGGTATGCTCGCTCCTCGATGAGGAAGGGGCGGAGCAGGCGGCCAGCTTCGCGGCGCGGAGCGGCTGGCGCGCCGACTATCCAGCGCTCCCCGCCGGCAGCCCGCACGGAGCCGGGCTGCGACTCACTCCGGCACGCGACGGCACCGACGGCTTTTTTGTCGCGCGCCTCGTGGCGCCATGTTAGGCTGGGGCGTCGTGCCCCGCCTGGAGTTGATGATGCGCGTTCTGCCCTTCGCCATCGCGTCCGCGCTGACGCTGGCGTCGTTGTCCACGTCGCTCCAGGGGCAGCGTCCGCCCGCGCCGGTGAATGCGCAGTCCATACAGTTGCTGACACAGGCCAGGGCGGCCCGCGCGAGCGGCGATCTCGACGGAGCCGTCGACCTACTGGAGACCGCGGTGGCGGTCGATCCCCGCAACCGGGAAGCCTATGTCGTGCTCGCCGAGCTGGCGGACGCACGGGGCCTGCCGGGCAAGGCGATCCGCTTCTATCGCGAGGCGCTGACGCTCGAACCCAATGACGTGACTGCGCTGAGGGGTCAGGGCGAGGCGCTGGTCGCCAAGGGCGCGATGGCCCGGGCGCAGGAGAACCTCGCCAAGATCCGCACGCTTTGCAAGACGGCGTGCCCGGCGGCGAACCAGCTCGCGGCGGTGATCGCCAAGGGTCCGCCGGCGATTGCCCAGGCCGACACAGCGGTTAAGCCGAAGCCGGAATAGCCTGCAGGGCGCGGGCCAGCGCCACCCATTCGCCGACGCCGACTGTCTCGGCCCGTCGCGCCGTGTCGATCCCGACCGCTTCCGCTGCGTCCAGCGCCCCCGGCACCCCCTTCAGGCTCTGACGCAGCATCTTGCGCCGCTGCCCGAAGGCGGCCGCGGTCAACCGTTCCAGCACCGCCACGTCTACCCCGGCGGGGGCATTGCCAGGCACGATGTGTACGACCGCGGACATGACCTTGGGCGGCGGCGTGAAGGCGGAGCGATGGACGGGCATCGCGATCCGCGCGCTCGCTCGCCATTGGGCCAGCACCGCCAGCCGGCCGTAAGCATCGCTGCCCGGCGCGGCGACGATCCGGTCGGCGACCTCGCGCTGGAACATCAGCGTCGCCGACGCCCACCAGGGCGGCCATTTGGTGGTAAGCCAGCCGACCAGCAGCGCGGTGCCGACATTGTAGGGCAGGTTGGAGACGATATGCGGCCGCCCTTCGAAGAGCGCCGGCAGGTCCTGCGCGAGCGCGTCGGCCTCAATCACCCGCAGCCGGCCCGGATAGGCGGCATCCAGTTCCGCCAGGGCTGGAATGCACCGCCGGTCCCGCTCGACCGCGGTGACCATCGCTCCCGCCGCCAGCAGCGCGCGGGTCAACCCGCCCGGACCCGGACCCACCTCCAGCACCTCCCGGTCGCGTAGGTCGCCCGGCACGGCCGCGATGCGCGCCAGCAGCTGGCCGTCGAACAGGAAGTTCTGGCCCAACGCCTTGGAGGCGGACAGGCCATGGCGCGCGATGACCTCCCGTAGCGGCGGCAGGTCGTTCACCGGCAGACCGCGCCGGCCCGCCGCTCCGCCGCTGCGGCCGCCATGCGGATCGCGGCGATCGTCGCGCCCGGCTCGGCTCGGTCCTGGCCGGCGATGCCGAACGCGGTGCCGTGATCGGGCGAGGTTCGCACGATCGGCAGGCCTAGCGTTATGTTCACGCCCTCGTCGAAGTGGAGTGTCTTGATCGGGATTAGGGCTTGGTCGTGCGTCGGACAGAGCGCCGCGTCATAGTCCGCGCGCGCGCGGGCATGGAACAAGGTATCGGCCGCGAACGGCCCCCGCGCGTCGATACCCTCCGCCTGCAGCTGCGCGATGGCCGGCGCGATCACCTCCAGCTCCTCACGTCCGAGCGCGCCGCCTTCGCCCGCGTGCGGGTTCAGCCCGGCAAAGGCGAGCCGTGGCCGGTCCACCCCGAAGTTGCGCTGAAGCCCGCGGGCGGTGACCCGCGCCTTGGTCAGGATCAGCTCGACCGTCAGCTGGCGCGGCGCGTGGGACAGGGGGATGTGCACCGTGAGCGGCACGACCCGCAGATCGGGACCCGCCAGCATCATCACCGCGTTCCGCGCCGCCACGCCGCAACGCTCGGCCACGAACTCGGTCTGCCCGGGGTGGGTGAACCCCGCACCGTAAAGCTGCGCTTTCGAAACCGGGCCGGTGACCAGCGCCCGGGCCGCGCCGGACCTCACCAGACCGACCGCCGCCTCCAGCGATGCGAGGGCCGAACGCGCCCCGTCGGCGTCGGGCACGCCCGGGCGGATCGCGCCCGCGGCCTCGACGGTCAGGACCGGCAAGGCGTCCGCGAAGGCGCGCTCGACGTCCTCGACGCCGGACACCCGCGCGATCGGCCCAGGCCAGACCGCCTCGATCGCACGCCCATCGCCGATCACGACAAAGGGCGGGATCGGCACCGTTGTCCGCCGCTCCCAGGCCTTGGCGATCACCTCCGGCCCGATGCCGGCCGGATCGCCCATCGAGACGGCGAGCGGGGTCACGGCCGGCTCAGCGATACTCGATCACCGCGTCGCGGCGCAGGTCGCGCAGTTTCTGCTGGGCGCGCAGGTTGACGCGGGTCTGCTCCAGCTGGTTCTGCACCTGATCGGGCCGGGGCAGGGCGGAGGCCTGGCTGTCATCGCGTCCGCACAGCACCAGCGCCCTGACGCCTTCCTGGGGGTTTCCGAAGGGCGGAGTCGACTCGCCGATCTGAAGGCGGAGCATCACTTCCTGCAGCTGCGGGGGGAGCTGGCGGACCTGGACCGAGTCGTTGTCGACGACCTCGGCGCCCAGGGTCTGCGCGACCGCGTCCACCGATCCACAGCCCTTCAGCTCCCGCAGCCCGTTGGCGAAGGTCGCGACCCGTGCCGTCGCCTGCGCCTGGGTCGTGCCTTCCGGGAAGCGCACGGTCAGCTGCTTGAGGCTGAGCCGGGCGCTGCGCGGGTCTGCCGTCAGCACCTGCCGCTTGTCGGTCAGATACAGGATGGAGAACCCGCCCTCCGTCTCGATCGGCCCCGCCACCTGGCCGACCTGCATTTCCTGGGCGGCCTGCGCCAGCTCCGGCGGCAGCACCGATGCGCGCACCCAGCCGAGGTCGCCGCCCGCGCTGCGGGTCGAGGCCTCGGAATATTGCCGGGCGAAGTTCTCGAAGGGCTGCTGGCCCTTCTGCACCTCGGCCAGGAGCGCGCGGGCCTGCGCGTAGACCTGCTGCTCGTTCGAGGCGTCCGCCTTCAGGTAGATCTCCTTGACGTTGAACTCCTGCGTGCCCTGCGCCGCCTTCATGCGGTCCAGGATCCCCTTCACCTCTTCGTCTCCGACGTTGACAAAGGGAGTCACACGCCGCCGCAAATACCGCTGCCAAGCCAGTTCGGCCTCGATCTCGCGCTTGAGGACTCGATCGGAGGAGCCGATCGAGCGCAGATAGGCGGGCAGCTTGTCGCCTGTCGTCTTGAAGTTCCCGACGGCGGTTCGGTCGAAGGCTTGCTGGATCTCCGAGGGCGTGACGGTCACGTCCACCGATTTCGCTTCCTGGATCTGCAGGGTCTCGTCGATCAGCTGACGCAGGATCTGCAGCCGCAGCCGGTCGCGATCTTCCGGCGGAATCTTATCCACCGACACGTTGTTGTAGCTGGCGACGAGCGCCAGGCGTTGGTCGACGTCGGTGCCCGTAATCACCGTATCGTTCACGATTGCCGTCGGCTTGCGCACGTTCGGGTCGACCTTGCCGAAAATCTGCAGGTTCGCCGGAATGTCGAGCGAGGACTCAGGCGCGCCCTGCTGCGTGCCCGGCTGGGAGGGGACTTGAGCCTGGGCCGCCATCGCCATGGCCAGCGCCGCCACGCTCAGCGCCTGACCGGCCGCGAAACTCTTCATATTGTTCACAACTCCCCGCGCGCGACGGCGCGCTTACCACTTCTGGCGCATGCCGCCCCCATGCTGAACCGCGGCTTAGCGGCCGGGGTTAGCGAAGGCCAGCGTGAACAGGACGCTGTTGACGGCGCGCGCGTCGCCCAACGTCTGGTAATCCCGTCGCCAGGTCAGGCCGATGCGCAAGCAATCGTCTTCATACTGGACGCCGATGCGATGGCGGATCGGGGTGAAGCCGTCCGACAGCGACAGCGGGTCCTCGGCCCGGTTGGTCAGGTCCAGCACCACCGAGCCGAACGCCGACCAGAAACGCCGGAACTGCACTCGCCCTGCAACGCGTGCCTCCTCGCGGTCCTGCAGGTCCTCGACGGCCTGCAGGATGTTGCGGTTGAGACGCAAATAGCCGAGCAGGACATAGGTGATGTTCGAGCCAATGGTCGCGTCCACCTCGTTGCGGCGCACCGCGAAGCCGTCCTTGTCGAACCGGTAGCGGTGGACAATCGACACCGCGTCGCGGACGCGGAGTTCCGTGCGGCCGACGATGTCGGAGAAGCGGTCGGACAGACCCGTGCCCTCGGGCAGGATGCTGGGCCGCTCCGTCAAACGATAGCTCTGTCCCACGATCGCGTTGAAGCGCACGCCCGGCAGCTCGACCGCCCAATCCACGCCGTAAGTCGCCCGAGGCGAGTCTTCCCATCGGTCGTAGCCGGCGAACCGGTTGAGTGCGAAGAGGTTCGAGTCCTCCAGATCGACCGCGCGGCTGTCCTCATTCGGAATGCTCAGGTTCGCAAGGCGAGGGGAAGCGACGATCTGCAACCGCGGGGTCACGCGCTGCGTGCCAGAACCAAATGCGCCGATCAGCGGCCAGCGCACGTCCATCGCCAAGGCGCCGATCGCGCGCGTCTGGAAACCTTCGAGCCCGCGATAGGTGGGGATGCGGGTTAGGGCGGTGTCGCGGGTGTTGTAAACATCGGCGCGTGCAAAGGCGGTGAAGGTGACCTCCTGGCCCAGGCCGGTCAGCCGGCGCAGGTCCCACCGCGCGCTGGCGAAGGCGCGGTGCGTGTCCTGTCCGGCGGTGCGGCTCAACGCCAGCGTATTCCCCTGCAGCTCGACGCGGCCGCCGAACAGGCCTTCGGTGAAGCGCCGGCGGAAATCGAGCTCGGGCAGGGCGACCGGTTGGAGGCCCTGCTGATCGGCCAGCCGCAAGGTCTGCACCGCCCAGCCGGTCAGCGCGAAGTAGCTGTCCGCGTCGATCCGCTCCAGCCGCGCGGTCGAGCGCAGTCGATCGTCGCGCGAGATCTCGTAGCGGCGCAGGAACGTCCGGTCCGTCGCGCGCCTGAGCGAGCCGCTCGCCGACCAGTTCGGCGAGAGCTGATAGCGCGCGATGCCGTCCAGGTAGCCGCGAAACGCCTGCTCCGTCCCGGTTACATTGGCGGTGAGCAGGTCGTCGCTGCGCCGGCTGACGGTTCCATAGCCGGTCAGGCGGAACGCGCCCTGCTGGCCGAGCGCATCATATTGCACCTGCGCCATCGGCAGCACGCGTGAATAGACATGCGGCGTGATCGTCAGACCGCGGTTGGGGGCGAGCGCCAGGTAATAGGGGACCGCGAGCTCGAGGCCATTGATGCCGTTGAAGCGAACATTGGGGCTTAGCAGCCCGCTGTCGCTCGCACCGCCGACCGGCACGCTCAACCGCGGCAGCGGCAGGGTCGGCAGGCCGAGCAGGTGGAAACGTCCGCCGACGAAGTAGATCCGCTCGCGATCCGGGCGATAGGTCACGCGCACCGCGGTGATCTTCCAGCTCGGCTCCTTGGGACAGCCGGCGGCGTTCGTCACCGGACAGGGCGTGTAGGCGGCGCGGTCCAGTCGGAGCGTGCCGTCGTCCTCGCGCCGCCCCCGCGCGGCGGCGAACCGGCCGCCCCGGTCGAGCACGACGAGCATGTTGTCGACCACGCCGCCTTTCAGGCTGTCGGTCAGCTCGATGGAGTCGCCGTAGGCGGTATCGCCCTGTGGAGCGGCGACGGCGACGTCCCCGCTCGCCACCACCTCCCCCGTCCGGCGGTCCCAGACCACCTTGTCGGCGCGCAGGCGGTTGCCGTCGCGGGTCATGCGGACCTCGCCGAGCGCGGTCACGACGTCGGCGGCCTCGTCATACTCCAGCGTGTCGGCGGAGAACTGGACCAGCTTGGGATCGCTGGGCGCCCCGCCGTCGACGGCGGGGGGTGCCGAATCCGGGCGCTGCTGCAGGTCCTGTCCCGACACAGGCGTGGCGACCGCCAGGACGCAGCTCGCCAGGAGGCACACACGCAGCACGTCGGACTTGAACCTTTCGGCCAGAAGGCCGGCCCGCCTATCGCAGCGCCGCCGTCCGGGCAATCGCGCGCTTGTCTCGCGAGGCCGCGATTGTAAGGGGAGCTGCTCCCCTATCTCTGAAAGCCCGTTCATGCAGATCACCTTCGCGCCCGCCGCTCCCGTCGGGTCCCTTCTCGTCCTGCCGGTGGAAAAGGACGGAATGGCGCGCGCGCAACTCGGCGATCTGCGCCCCTTGGCGGAGGCCGCCGCCAAAGCGCATCGGTTCGAGGGGGAGGCGGGCGCGATCGTGGAGCTGTTCGTGGGCGGCGACACGGTCCGGCACGTGCTGCTGCTGGGCGTCGGCGGCGGGAGCGAGCCCGACTGGGCGAGGGCGGGAGGCGCGCTGACCGCGAAGCTGCTCACCGGCGCGACGGAAGCTGCGGTCGACCTTTCCGGGCTGACGGTCACGCCCGAGGCGACCGCGCGCTTCGCCGGCGCGGCCGCGCAGCGGGCCTGGCGCCATGACGTGTATCGCACCAAGCTGCCTGAAGCGCAGAAGCCGACCCTGGGAACTCTCGTCATCGCGGGCGCGCCCGACGGTGCCGAGGCCGCGTGGACGGCGCAGGCGGCGATCACGGACGGGATGGCGCTCACGCGCCAGCTCGTGTCGGAGCCGCCCAATCTCCTCTACCCCGAGACGTTCGTGGAGCAGGTGAGCCGCTCGATCGAGGGCCTGGGCCTGGAGGTCACCGTGCTCGACGAGCCCGCCATGCGCGCGCTCGGCATGGGCGCGCTACTCGGCGTCGCGCAGGGCTCGATCCGCGCGCCGCGCCTGCTCGCGCTCAAGTGGACCGGCGCGGGGGAGGGGGCGCCCTCCGTAGCGCTGGTCGGCAAAGGCGTCACCTTCGACACGGGCGGCATCTCCATCAAGCCGGCGGCCGGCATGGAGGACATGAAGTGGGACATGGGCGGCGCGGGCGCGGTCGCCGGCGCGATGAAGGCGCTCGCCGCGCGCAAGGCCAAGGTCAACGTGATCGGGGTCATGGGCCTGGTCGAGAACATGCCCGACGGCGGCGCGATGCGCCCCGGCGACGTCGTCACCACCATGTCGGGCCAGACGGTCGAGGTGCTGAACACCGACGCCGAGGGACGGCTGGTGCTCTGCGACGCGATCACCTGGGTGCAGCGAACGCACGGCGTGAAGACGATCGTCGATCTGGCGACGCTGACGGGCGCGATGATCGTCAGCCTGGGCAACGAATATGGCGGGCTCTTCGCCAACGACGACGGCTTGGCCGATCAGCTGCTCGCGGCAGGACTGGCGACCGACGACAAGCTATGGCGCTTCCCGCTGTCGGCTACCTACGACAAGCTGCTCGAAAGCCCGATCGCGGACATGAAGAATATCGGCCCGCGCGGGGCGGGGTCGATCACGGCCGCGCAGTTCATCCAGCGCTTCGTCGAGGAGGGGGTGAAGTGGGCGCATCTCGACATCGCGGGCATGGTCTGGTCGGAAAAGGCCGGGGTGCACCATGACAAGGGTGCGACCGGCTATGGCGTCCGCCTGCTCGACCGCTTCCTGCGGGACAATTTCGAAGCCTGATCGTCATGCCGGCCCTTCCACGCCGCCCGCGGCGTCGCTCAGGACAGGCTTGTGCCGGCATCCACCCCGCCGCACACTCGCAGCCGGCTGATGGACGGAAAGGTGGATGCCGGGACGAGCCCGGCATGACGAGAGATGCAGGTCGACTTCTACCACCTCACCGCCATGCCGCTGGAGCGCGCGCTGCCGCAGATCGCGGAGAAGGTGCTCGCCAGCGGCGCGCGGCTGCTGATCGTCGCGGCGGACGAGGGGCTGCGGGCGAACCTGGATCGGCTCCTTTGGACCTACAGCGCCGAAAGCTTTCTCCCTCACGCGCAGCTCGGGGCCGGGGACGACGAAGCGCAACCGATCCTGCTCGCCCCCGACGTGAACGCCGCGAACCGCGCCCGCACCATCGCGCTGGCCGACGGCGAATGGCGCGATGCGGCGCTCGATTTCGACCGCGCGTTCTTCTTTTTCGATGAGGCGCGCATTCAGCCGGCGAGAAGCGCTTGGAAGGTCCTCAAGGATCGGGAAGGCGTCCGACCTCGCTACTGGAAGCAGAACGAGCAGGGCCGGTGGGAGCAGGCCGCTTAGAAGCTCACGGATAGAAAAGAGCAGTCAAAGCAGTGAACTCCGCACGACGCGCGTCGAATCCGCAGACGAACGCTGGCGATGACGTTCCGAAACCGAGACCAATCCAATTTAAAGTCGATACCGGGTAGAACCGCAAAATGTGAAGTTCGGCAACCTTGGAGCCATCTAAATTGAGAGTGGCTACGGTCCTGCTGAGGCGCTTATCAGGGCGATAATGTCGCGCTGCCCGAGTGGCGCGCTTGGCTAGCTCAGCGTCATTCTTCAAGCTGCGCCAAAGATCCCGATCATAAATCTTCAGAAGCCCTTCGCGCCGACATTCGTCTTTAGCAAGCTTCAGCCCGCTGCGGTTGTAAGCGTCATTCGCGAGCACGCCAGCGACGAGAACGGCGATCAGCAAGTAGAAAAGACCGATTCTCACCGCGATAGATCTACTGGACGGACTTGTCGGGCAAAATGAATGAGGAGAGCCCCCTTGGCCCATAGCTTGCCCACGCAAATCCCCATCGCCCACCCCGGATTGGTACCTGCAAACCCTGTCTTGCCTTGCGCTCCCTCCCAGCTTAGTGGGCGCGCACTTTTCCACAACCTCGACCAGGAGCCTCGTGACCGCCATGGCCGCGAACCGGACGTTTTCGATCATCAAGCCCGACGCCACCCGCCGCAACCTGACCGGAGCGGTGACCAAGATGCTGGAGGAGGCCGGCCTGCGCGTCGTCGCGTCCAAGCGCATCCGGATGACGCAGGAGCAGGCCGAGGGCTTCTACGCGGTCCACAAGGAGCGCCCCTTCTTCGGCGACCTGGTCAGCTTCATGACTTCCGGTCCGGTGGTGGTGCAGGTGCTGGAGGGCGAGAATGCCGTGCAGCGCAACCGCGACATCATGGGCGCGACCAACCCCGACAACGCCGCGCCCGGCACGATCCGCAAGGAGCTGGCGGAGTCGATCGAGGCGAACAGCGTTCACGGGTCGGACTCCGACGAGAACGCGGCGATCGAGATCGCCTACTTCTTCACGCCGGAAGAGATCGTCGGCTAACGTGCTTCGCGGGACCAGGCGGCATCGAGCGCCGCCTGGCCGCCTCCCGCCCGGCGCAGGCGGAAGTCCACCAATTCGAGCGAGCGTCCGCGTAGCAGGCGCCCATCGGTCCGCCACACGATGTCGTAGATCGCGCGCCGGCGGTGCTCGGTGTCGTCCACCACATAGGCGTAGCTGACGAGCACTGGCAGTCGACCGGTCCGCTCGTCCGCCCCGCCATCGGTTGCGTTGAGCAAAGCGTCCTCGAACCAGGCTCGCTTGATTGCGTGCGCGACGGCGTCCTGCTGCGCCACGCCGAGCGCGCGCGGGAAAGTGACCTGCACGTCGCCGAGCGCATGTCTCTCGTCGCGAAGCAGCAGGATCTCGTCGCCGTCCACCTCCCCCTTGAGCTCGAAGCGCGCCTCATCGCGCGCGGCGGCGGCGCTTGCGGCGGCGGCTTGCGCCTTGTCCTCGCGCCGGTCAGACCAGTTAAGCCAGAGGGTCAGCGCGGCGATGAGCAGGCCGGCGACCGCGACCAGCTCCGCCAGGTTCAGCCAGCGTCGCCGCGTGGTTCGCTGCTCGGCCGTCTCGCTCATCGTCCGCCCGCCTCCAGCAGTCGGCGGGGCGCGACCATCTCCCAGCTCGCCGCGATCCGGTCGGCCACCCGGTCCCAGTCGGTGTCGTCGCGATCGAGCCGCATCGCGATCCAGCCGGACGGTCCCAGGTAGGGCGGGCTGAAATAGAAGTCCGGGTCCATCTCGATCAGCTGCTGCTGCTCCTCGCGCCCGCTCGTCTTCACGATCGCGACCGTCTCCCCGTCGGAATGATGGTTGTGCCAGAAATAGGCGAAGAACTTGCCTTTCTCGATGTGGAAGCCGGGCGAGCCGTGCGACAGGCGTTCGGCCGTCCCGGGCAGCTGCAGGGCCAGCGCGCGGAGGCGGGCGAGCTGGGCGTCGGGATCAGGGCTCATCGGCTCACGAATTCTGCCAGGATGCGCGGGT
>ERZ1066118.403-NODE-403-length-41918-cov-12.771779_pt1 | contig 41918 bp, 36 predicted proteins | sample MGYA00382765_ERZ1066118 | MGnify/ENA primary metagenome ERZ1066118 (study PRJEB33369, sample SAMEA5778348) | biofilm metagenome | biome: Industrial cooling water; feature: Water cooling tower basin; material: Biofilm | place: United Arab Emirates | collected...
TGGCAAATCAGTTGGACATAATTTTTCCTCTCCTACAATGAAACAACCCTGCCTTTTTAAGGGGGTTGGGGGATCTCTTTTGTTTCAATCGTATGAATGCTATAACTTCTGCAACAACTCCCTAACTTTCATTAACCTCGCACTCGCTCGACCAAGAAATTAATTACGCCTGCAACTAGTGTCAGTACAATTGAACCAAATAAAGCTGGAATTAATCCCATGACCCTAAAACCAGGTGTCAAAGCTCCAGCAATCCAAATACTGAGAGCATTAACTACAAATAAAAATAAGCCTAAAGTCAGAATTGTCAGCGGTAGAGTCAGTACGATCAGAATCGGTCTGACAATGGCATTAACTAACCCGATGACCACCGCTGCTATTAAAGCCGCGACAAAGTTTGTGACTATAAAGCCATTCACTAGATTAGCCGTGATTAGTAGAGAAACTGCGGTAACAAGCCAAGTTAATAAAAAGTGTGGCATGGTGAGTTCTACTCAGATGACAAAATAGTATTCATCCTTGGTTATACAAAATACTACTACTTTCTCTTAAAGTTTTCTGTCACTTACTACTGCCCCGAAGGAGCTTGGTCAAATACGATAAGCTGAAAAGAGTGGCATTGAGATCTCAATATGATATTTTGGCGGCAACTAGCAGCATTATGCATCGCGATCGCTCTATTTTGTACTTGGACTCTACCCGCCCAAGCTTTAGATTACCCGCCGCCGCTGTCATACAGTAATGCAGAATTAACGGGTAAGGACTTTTCAGGGCAAATTTTACGAGCGGCAGAATTTTCCAACGCCAACATGGAACAGGTGAATTTTACCGATGCTGACTTGCGCGGAGCAGTGATGAGTGCCTCAGTGATGACACAGGCAAACTTGCACGGTGCAGATTTAAGCATTGCTATGGTCGATCAGGTAAAGATGACTGGAGCCGATCTCAGCGATGCTATATTGCAAGAAGCCCTGCTACTCCGTACTATCTTTACCAACGTCGATATTACAGGCGCAGATTTTAGCGATGCAATTTTAGATGGGGTACAAGTGAAGGAATTGTGCCAGCGGGCAAGTGGGGTAAACTCAAAAACTGGTGTTGAAACTCGCGAATCTTTGGGGTGTCGATGAAGCGCGTTGGTGTTATCGGTGGCGGACAATTAGCTTGGATGATGGCTGATGGAGCCAAGAAATTAGGAATCGAATTGGTAGTACAAACACCGAATAAGAGCGATCCAGCAGTGGCGATCGCTACAGAAACAATTATCGCCGCGATCGATGATGCTGAGGCAACAAAAGCACTGGCTGAAGATTGCGAGATCGTGACTTTTGAAAACGAATTTGTCAATTTAATCGCTCTATCAATTTTAGCCGAGCAAGGGGCTTGCTTTCGTCCTGGTTTAGATGTTTTGGCTCGCATTCTCGACAAATACGATCAACGCTGTTATTTACAACAAATTGGTTTACCCGTCCCTAAATTTATTGCTTTGAATGCATCGGCTGTAGGGACGCATAGCCATGCGTCCCTACAAAAATTCCCTGTCGTCCTCAAAGCTCGTCGTCACGGATATGACGGACAAGGGACTTTTATCATTAAAGATGCCGAGACATTAGAACAAAAATTAGTAGCATTCAAGGATCGAGAACGACAGCCCCAATTTTTGTTAGAAGAATTCGTGCCTTTCGAGCGAGAATTGGCGGTTATTGCAGCGCGTTCTGTTACAGGTGAGATTGCTATTTATCCTATAGTTGAGACACAGCAGCAAGAGCAAGTGTGTCGGCGAGTATTTGCCCCTGCCGATCTTAGTACAGAATTAGTGCGTGAAATCGAAGCGATCGCTCGTACCTTCCTAGAAAGTCTACAAGCTGTGGGTATATTCGGCATTGAACTATTCCTCACCCCAGAGGGTAAGGTATTAGTCAACGAAATTGCTCCCCGCACGCACAATTCCGGACATTTCACCCTAGACGCTTGCGAAGTCTCGCAATTTGAACAACATCTTCGTGCTGTCTGTGGCTTACCATTAGGTAATCCTGCCCTTCACAGTGCTGGGGCGTTAATGGTGAATCTGTTAGGTTACGAAACGTCTTCTGGAAGCGACTATTTAGCTCAACGCCAGCAAATTGCCCAAATTCCTCAAGCACGCATCCGCTGGTACGGTAAAACCGCATCTCGCCCAGGACGCAAGTTAGGACACGTCACCGTATTATTAGACGATAATAACCGTCATCAAGCAAATGCGATCGCCAAGCAAATCGATTCGATTTGGTATCAGTAAATAGGGAGCAGGGAGCAGTTACCAATTTCCCACACCCCACACCCCACACCCTATTCATCACGCACCACGCACTACTCCCCAAAAGTTCCCTTGCCGATTTTCCTCAAAAAGCTATAATAAGTGAAGTTCAACTGCGACGTTGGTGACTGCCAATAATGTTTTTGATCTATGCTTAAACATTTAAGGGAATTAAAATTGCTAGCGGCAGTAGACCGAGCAAGTACTCGGAAACTTTAAGCTCAGCTAATCAGTTCCCACCTGGATTTTCCAGGTCAAAACTGAGGTAAGACGGCGTTGCGGTGGACTTACAAGCATAAACTCCTTTGACCAATGGTTGAGGGAGTTTTTGGTTTTAGTAAACTGTTGTAATACTGCCGCATAGACCCAGTAAAATTGGAATTAAACAAAAGTTAATTTTTTATTATATTATGCTTTATTAAAGTTTTAATTATTCTTAGTGTCACAGAATGATGTTTGGATTTATTGTGATTTCTGTTGCAGTCTTTTCTTTGCACAATTGATTAAGATTAACAGGATATTTTTTAGTATCTGCATACCCGAACAAAATTGGTAGACATGCCATAGTTTGCGGTTCGCTCGAGCTACATATTATTTATTGAGTCTGTTTCAGATCGTTATGCGATCGCAGGGAAACTTATTTGGTTCGGAAATAGGTTTTAGTAGGCTCCATTGTGGAGAGAAATCGCTAGCATCTGACTGCGAAAAAGCTACTAAATTTACCGTTCGCAATTAAATTCCAACTCTTGTATTTTGAATTGCGAGTTCGTAGTCTGCTATTGAGACAAGTCAGAGCTGATGATAGAAATTACCGCAAGTGTTGTTTGTACGAGTCTGGGTGCATTCCTATTCCGCAGAGAAATTATCCCCCGCAACTTTCCGAATTTACTAGGTCGCTTTCTTTACTGGTTGGGCGTACCATTACAAATTTTCGTACTGACGCGCAAGTCAAACTTATCTCAATCGATTTGGTTGCCACCAGTCATGACAATAGCATTACTGCTATTGGGCTTGGGTTTAACTTGCTTTAGTTTGCAGTTGCTCAAACAAATGGCTCAGCACCAATTAGTTTTATCCAAAAGATTCCATCCCCATAACCCATCCGATCCAAAGAAGTTAAGAGGGTTTAAAAAGACAAACCTTTTATACGGTTGCTATCCCAAAAATCGTGCCGAACGAGGTAGTTTTGTTCTTGCAGGAATTTTAGGTAATACTGGTTTCATTGGTTTGGCGATCGTTCCAGCTTTTGTAGATCGAAATTATTTAATCTGGGTCGTGTTATACGGCGTAACGCACAATTTGATTGGTAGCTACGGACTAGGAGTATTTTTAGCCAGTTATTTTGGGCGCACCACAGCAAAAAATAAATGGCAAGCTGCATGGCGAGATTTTTTGCGCGCTCCTGCTTTGTGGGCATTTGTGGCGGGTTATATCAGTAAATCTTGGCAGATTTTTAATTTCATCGATCCATTACTTCAAGTAATTGTGTTCTTTATCGTACCTGGAGCTTTTTTACTAATTGGGATGCAACTGTCACAGTTACGAGGAATTCAAAATCTACGGGGCGCGATCGTTCCTAGTACGATTAAAACACTCGTGTTACCTGCAATAGCAGGATTGGCTATGACATGGATGGGATTTCCCCACGGGGGACGCTTGGCTTTAGTACTAATGTCTGGAATGCCAAGTGCTTTCGCCAATGCGATTTTAGCCGAAGAATACGATCTCAGCCGTCCGATGGCTGCGAGTAGCATCATTCTCAGCACGGTTTTGCTACCGCTGATAATTCCCTTATGGGTATTTTTGTTTGGGTGAATAATCTAGTGGGTAATTGGTAATTGGTAATTGGTGGTTGCTCCCTCAGTCTTCGTTACTGGATGCTCGTATCAACTGAACTAGGAAGGGGAGCAAAATCGTAGCCCGTACCGGAGTACCTACCTGGCTGAACTCTAACTAGAGTTCCTGACTCTTGGCGATCGCCTGACGGTAAAAATCTGACTATCCCTGTTGCTCCTTTAAACATGAAGCCGGAATTTGACAGTGCTTTCTGCAATTGTTCTCGGTTAGCACCCGACTTTAAACCTGTAAATACAGCCATTGCTGCATCGTAAGATAGAGCAGTTCGCCAGTTACCAGCCCCGCCCCAAAACCGCTTGGCATTAGTCACAAAATCACTATTAGGAAAGATAGAAGGATGCCAAGGTACAGACAACACCATAGTATTGACATTGGCTTGTCCTTGTTGCAATGTATCGAACGTATACATTGTGTGGCTGCCAAACAGAGTCGTGCGACTGTGGTTTGCTTGCGCTACTTCTATCGCTTGACCAATTCTATTTACAGCAGGAGCTAACAATAAAGCTTCCGCCCCGTCGCTGACTGCTTGAGAAGGAATTTCGCTGGGATTGAAATTAGCAGCAGCAAAATCGCAGGGAGTACTAGTAACGTGACCGCCGTTTTCAAACACGCTAGAGGTAAACTCTTCTTGAAACGAGCGACTTGCTTCTGCCTGAGAATCTGCACAAATTGCCACTCTGGTTTTTCGCGCCGTTCTCACCACGTAACTAGCTAAAGCATCGGCGATGGCTCTTGTATTCGGCGTAGTCCGAAAAATAAATCTCCCAACTCCACCCAAATTTCGCGCTACGCTGGTAGGCGAGATCATCACCATACCGCCTTTCTGATAAATGGGAGCGGCGGCGAGGGATGCATCGCTGGAATTGTGTCCTACTACGGCAAGGATATCTGGATCTTTGACAAATTCAGCCGCGATTTGTTTGGCAATAATTGGGTTGTTATCGTCGTTGGCAATTTGGACTTGGATCAGCTTACCGCCAATTCCACCACTATGATTCACCTCATATTGTGCCTGTGCTACACCCCGCAAGATTTCTCTAGCAACGTTTAAGTTGCCACCAATGGGGATGCTGACACCGATTTTAATTGTATTGCTAATTGCTACTGCCGATGCATTTTCTAAATAAACCCATGCTTCGGGATCGTTGCGATTGACTTGCAAAGCCGAATTGAATTTAGCTGCTGCTGTGGGAAAGTCTCTGGCGGCGAAAGCTTGTACTCCTGCTTGTTTATCTGGACTGTTATCTGCTGTAACTAAAACTTTGTTACCTAAACTAATTCGTTTTTGTAACGCTGGATTTTTATTAGCAGGATTGAATAATCCATTTATCGATGGTTGGTTTGCCTGTTGCCCGCCTCTACCACCGCGATAACTAAGCCAAAAAATCAGCGGACCGATCAAGCAGAGGGCGATTAAATAGAGAATCAGGACGGTGTTTTTTTTGCTCTGTAACATAGTATTTAAGACAGTTAAAACAGGAGTTAAGTCAAGTATTCTCAGACAATCACCGTCTCATCTTCCTATCGCCACCACCTAGTCGGCATAGATGGCAAAGGATTTAATAGTAATGTTCTTTTAGCAATTGCACGATGGCGATCGCAATAATAATATTTGGACTAATAGCTAATTGCACGACTATGCCTTTAAAGCCAGCTTTTTCACCAGATTTTTTAATAGGCAAATAACATCTCCAATCTATAACCAAACAAAATAAAGCCACAACTACTAGAGTACCAACCGTAATTTTACGGAAAAAATATAATGCTTTTCATTTTACCCGTAAATATACTTACGTTAATTTACTGAGTTTTAAAAAATACATTTAAAAGATGGAATAGTAATAAATTTAGCGTTGTCGTTCTTATTCACTCTGTATCTTCTGTAACGACTTCCCACTTAATTGCCGTCACTCTTACTTGCGATCGCAGCCGCATGACAATCTCTTCCATCAGTAAATCGTTGCGACCGTCGGAGACATATTCAGCCTTAATTTCTACTGGAGAGAAGTTATCGAGATCTGGACTGTCAGTATTTTTACTTGACAATACCTTACTGGACAATTCATTTAACATTAATTGTCCTGGGACGGTTTGTTCTAGCAGCGCAGTCCTCACAGCGGCTTCCTCCTCTGTCAAGCAAATCAAACGACAGCAGTAGCGAGTTTCTGCTTTTGTATGCGTAATCAATTGCTCGTCTAACTGTTGAAACCATTGCACCATCGGACGTAAAAGCAAATTCGCCCCTACAACTGCTAAAGTCCCAAAATAAGCTTGAAATAACAATCCCGCACCGACAAGACTACCCACAGCAGCAGCACACCAGAGGGTAGCCGCAGTATTGAGTCCGCGAACGCTCGTACCTTCCCGCAGGATTACGCCACCACCTAAAAAGCCGATTCCAGATACAACCTGCGCTGCTACGCGAGTAGGACTGGCATCGCCAGGAATCATTGCTGAGAGCATGACGAACATAGCAGCACCAAGAGACACCAAAACATTTGTTTTCAGTACAGATCGAGTCCGCCGCCATTGTCTTTCACTACCAATTGCCGCGCCGAGAATGAATGCTAGTAATAGGCGAATCGCAAAATCTCCCCAAGTCATCATTTTGCCGTCCAGTTGCCCCAAAAATGTTATTGTCGCACTGGTACGAAATCATAGCCAGTACTTGCATTGGTTTGTCGCACGACTCGGACTAGCTGCACTGGCGCATTACTGTCTCCTGAAGGAAGAAACTGCACTGGGTTAGCTGCACCTAGAGTAGAAAAGTCGTTGCTAGCAAGAGTTTGTTGAATTCCCTCACGGGTAGGAGATTTCTGTATGGCAGCGATCGCCGCCTGGGTTGCATTGTAAGCCAGCGCGGTACGCCAGTTAACCTCAGCTCCCCAAAGCTGGCGCGACTGGCGTACGAACTGAGATTGAGGTTCGATATCGACATCCCAAGGAACGGCGATCGTCATTCCCACAGCCGTTTCTCCCGCTACTTCCAGCGTAGTCGAGGTGTAGATCGCGTCACCGCCTATAAGTTGCAGCCGATTGCGGTTCACTTGTACGACTTGTAAAGCTTTATCAATAACGTTAGTGCTAGCACCAGTGTTAGGCGCTAACATCAGGACTTGCGCCCCTTGTTTGATGGCTTGGTTGATGCTGTTGGCTGGGCTAAAACTAGGGTCTGATAAGTCAAACTCAGATGTCACCCTGCCACCTCCGAGCAATACAGCAGTGACAAACTCAGATTTTAAGGACTGGCTGTAGACACTTTGGGGATTGAAAAAAACAGCAGCGGTTTTTTGCTGTAAATTAGTCAGCATGTAATTTGCCAATGCCCTGGCAGCAATATAATCGCTGGGCACAGTCCGAAAAATGTAGGGACTGATGCCGGAAAGCTTAACAGAGGTGCTGACAGGAGAGATAGCAACTAACTTCCCTTCGTTGTATGTAGGTGCAACGGCAAGGGTGACTTGGCTTGCCCAATGACCGATAACCGCTAAGATTTCAGGACTGTTAACTAAATTAGAGGCAACTTGTTGGGCTTGGTCTTCTTGATTGTTGTCGTTAGCGATCGCCACTTTTAAGGGGACACCATTAATTCCCCCAGTGCGATTGATTTCGGTTTGAGCGTGAGCGACACCGCGCAAAACTTCTAAACTACCATTAGGGCTAGTGCCTGCGGGAACGACAACAGCAATTGCATAACTTTTGCGATCGCCAATTTTGGCATTATTTAGGAAAATCAACGCTTCAGGATCGTTGCGATTCAGCTTTAATGCTGCTTGTAACTCTTCTATCGCAACGTTCCACTTACCAGAAGCGATCGAATCTATGCCTGCCTGTTTTACTGGCGGTATCTTCCCTGGAAACAATGTTTTTTCACCAAAACTAATTGGTTTTCCCTGAGTTTGAGTATCGCCTGTAATTGTCGGGCTAGAATTAGTGCCAATACCTGGAAACGATTGTCCAAAAAAATTTCTAAATAATAAAGCTCCTAATCCTACTAATCCGAGCGTAATTAGTAGCGAGAGCAGCAGAATAACTGTTTCATTTTTACGCGACATAGAACTAGGGAGTGGGGAATGGGGAGTAGGCAGTAGGGGAAGAGAACTAGGGAGTGGGGAATGGGGAGTAGGCAGTAGGGGAAGAGAACTAGGGAGTGGGGAATGGGGAGTAGGCAGTAGGGGAAGAGGGCAAGGGGATAAGGGGAACAAGGAGAGAAGAGAGCTGAGGGAGCAATTCACAATTCCGCACCACTCCCCACTCCCTACTCCCTACTCCCTCATTAGAGAATTCGATCGAGCAGTTGATAAATTATTTTAAATAAAGCTGTGAGGGCAACTGCGGATAATCCACCCCCGATTGCTATAATGACGATACTAGAAATGCTGAGATTGGCTTGTAAAGCAGGGATAAAAATTACAACTACTAGGGAAATTGCCGAAATAATTAATAAATCTATCTTTTCGATCCAGCGACGCGATAAGGCAAAAACCAAACCGCTCAGAATGACAGCCGCGATCGCCCAACCAATCAGAGGAGAGGGGAGAAGGCTGGAAAACGCAATCAAGAGCAAGCCACCCTCAAACCCACTAAAAGCCGCCCCTGCTAAAACTTCCCAAAGGGTAAAACTAGGTCGTCTGGCGAGTGGTGGGGGGGTAGGTGGTACAGGCGCGGGGCGATCGAGCTGTTGTAGGGCAGCGAGGACTTCGGCGGCTGATTGGTAGCGTTGCTGAGGCTGAGCCGATAGCATCTTGGTCAGTATGCTAGCTAGTCCGTCGCTAACTTCAGCGTACATGCGCCAGTGCCACTGATTGCGGCCAGCATCGTATAAATCTGTAGGCTTTTTGTCCGTCAGCAAGTTAACTACAGTCACGGCTAAAGCATATAAGTCCGTACAGGGATACACTTCTCCACCTGCAACTTGTTCGGGAGGAGCAAAACCCATAGAGTAGATTCCGGTCGAAGCAGATGCCGTTCCACCTGCTTGGCTTGTTACTTGTTTAACTGCGCCAAAATCAAGCAAGTAGAGTTTACCACTGCGATCGCGGATGATATTAGAAGGTTTAATATCGCGGTGCAGAGTTTTTTGTTCGTGAACGAATTGCAATACAGGTAAGATGGCGTAGAGTATTTGTAAGACCTGCTGTTCGGAGAACTGACCTTGAGATTCGAGTTCTGCTTCGAGTGTTTCCCCGTCGATAAAGTCTTGAACTAGATAAAAAAATCGTTCCTGTTTATTTGGTTGCCAACTCGGTACGGTCAGCTCGAAAAAAGCCAATAAGTCGGGAATTTGGTCGTGGCGATCGCCGAGGTGTTCTAAAGCAACTGCTTCTCGTTCAAACAAAGTTTGGGCAGTCATCAACTGGGTAGCACTCAAGTCACCAGAGGGTTTGAATTGCTTCACCACGCACTGGCGCATCCCAGGCGTGTAGCGATCGCGCGCCAAGAAAGCCGCGCCAAACCCCCCTTGCCCTAGTAGTTTTACTGGTAGGTAACGCCCCTGTAGAATTAGCGGCATACCACAACAGGTGCAATATTTTTGTTCTGTTGTTTTGAGGATGGCGCTGTTATCGAGATCGGCAAAATTATTTAGCGGACGGGGACAACCTAAACGAGTGCAGAAAACTTCCATGAACGGCAGAGGCTAGGGGCTAGTGACTGGTGGCTGGTGACTAGTGACTAGTGTTTTCTAGCCACTAGCCACCAGCCACTAACCACTCTTTCCTATAGCTTTTAATTTAGCTATCTAGCTCACACAACTCAATTCACTTCCTCTACCTCTGGCGTTGCTACTTCTACAGTTTCCTTAATAACTCGCGGCGATTCTAAAAGTTCCTTACCCCAACCAGGTGTAGTAAATTGGGGTAAAATTTCGCGAATGAAGGCATCTGCCGCTTTCGAGCGGTAGCGGTTGGGGTTTAAAATTGCTGCTAGCGTCCGCCGCACTACCACACCCTCAATGGCAGAGCGGTGCAGGATACCCATTTGTAGCTCTTTGGCGATCGCGGAGACGGACACAAAAGCCGCTCCCAATCCTGACTGCACGGCGTTTTTAATCGCCTCAATCGAATTGAGTTCCATTTCGATTTTGAGCCGACGGGTATCGATTTCACAACGAGTTAACACGGAGTCAATCACTTTGCGAATTGTAGATTGGGAGTCGAGGGCGATGAACTGAAGTTTATAGAGGTCGTCTTTATAGATTTTCTCGGCTTTGGCTAAAGGATGGAGGACTGGTAGAATCAGGGCTAGCTCGTCTTCAGCATAAGGAGCAATTTGTAAAGATTCTTGCAGCTCGGAGGGAATTTCTCCACCGATGATGGCTAAATCTACCTGCCCGTTTGCCACGCTCCAAGCCGTGCGACGAGTCGAGTGGACGTGTAGTTGCACCGCTACATCTGGGTATTTCTGGCGAAACATGCCAATCATGCGGGGCAAAAGATAAGTGCCAGTAGTCTGCGAAGCACCGACAATCAGAGTTCCGCCTTGGAGATTTTGCAGATCCTCAATTGCCCGACAGGTTTCTTGACATAAGCTGAGAATTTTTTCTCCATAATTGAGCAGCAGATACCCTGCTTCTGTCAGTTGCGCTCTACGTCCGCCTCGGTCGAATAAAGGCACGTCCAATTGCCGCTCTAAGTTTTGCACCTGCAAGCTCACCGCAGGTTGAGAGACATAAAGACTGTCAGCGGCACGCTTGAAGCTCCCTTCAGCAGCGATCGCCTTAAGAATGCGTAACTGATCTAAGGTGAAAGGTAGGTCAGACATACGGCTATATCCATGAATATGAAAGGAGACTTTAGGCAACCTGCTCGACTGGCAAGAAAACGTGAAGGTGTCATCTGCTTAAAGTGGGAAACATTTGGTGAAAATGACCCTATCACCACATTAATATATAAAGTCTCCTAATAATTCGCGATTGGAGCTTTGCCGGAACAAAATATATAAAATTTGTTAATGGTCATTAGTTATTGGTCATTGGTCATTGGTTGTTGCTCCCCCAGCTCCCCCAGCTCTCTTTTCTGCTCCCTGCTACCTGCTCCCTAGAATGAATCACAGTTGGTTAACTTCCAGTCATTTTGTCATGCTGGGTTTATTGCTCGGATTTGCGATCGCCCATAGCGGTCTAGCCGCCCTGCGAGTGCGGGCAGAAAAGCTCATTGGTGCTAGGCTTTATCGCATCTTATTCGCTAGCGTCAGCTTACCCTTAGCTGTTGGATTGGTGATTTACTTTTTCAACCACCGCTACGATGGCGCTCAACTTTGGCAAGTACAAGCTATTCCAGGCGTGCAGACAGTTGTTTGGGTGCTGTCTGCTATTTCTTTCCTGTTTCTTTATCCCGCCACGTTTAACTTATTGGAAATTGCCGCAGTGCAAAAACCCGAAGTCCATCTTTACGAGACGGGAATTATTCGCGTTACCCGCCACCCGCAGATGGTAGGGCAGATTATTTGGTGTATTGCCCATACTTTGTGGTTGGGGACGAGTTTTACCCTCGTCACTTCCATTGGCTTAGTGCTGCATCATATATTTGGAGTATGGCACGGCGATCGCCGCTGGAGCAGTCGCTACCCAGATGCATTTGAAAAAGTAAAGTCCCGTACCTCGATCGTTCCCTTTCTCGCGATCGCCCAAGGACGACAAACGTTACAGTGGCAGGAATTTCTGCGTCCGGCTTACGTAGGTGTTGCCATTTTTATTTTTTTATTGTGGCGATCGCATCCCCTGCTGATCCAAGCAACCGCAAAAGTCCCTTGGTAAAGAGTCGGTTGACGGCGATCTGGTTACTGGCAAATGACAAATGACCAATAACCAATAACCAATGACAAAATCGATCTTCCCTACTTTAGAATTGATCCCGAATCGATGTAGCATAATTTCAAGTTGATAGCAAACTCAGATAATTCCGCCTAGGGGAAACATGATATTGTCAGTTAACGAGCGGACGTTTACAAAAGAAGTTTTAGAATCTCCAGTTCCGGTTTTAGTCAATTTTTGGGCTCCGTGGTGTGGGTTATGTCATTTAATCCAGCCTATATTGTCAGAGTTTCACAAGCACGGCAGCCAGCACGTCAAGTTAGTAGGCGTGAATGCTGATGAAAATTTTAGATTGTCCAATACTTATCGACTCACAACCTTGCCAACACTGATTTTGATTGAGAATGGCATCGTCAGACGGCGGCTAGATCGCTTCTACGGTCGAGACGATATCCGGCAAGTACTAGAGACAATTCAATGCGACTATGCTAATTCCAGTCAAAGTCTCTCGATCTTGAAATAGTGGGGAGTCGGGAGTGGGGAGTGGTATTTTCTTTCTCAGGTTCCTCAATATACGGAAAAAGAAATTCGGTTTCGGCAAAGTGCGATCGCCTAAACAGGGAGTAGGGAGTAGGGGGAGTGCTATTCTCTCCTTCTGCTCCTCAGCAACCTGGCGCTCCCTCAGCTCTCTTCTAGTCCCCAGCCTCTTGCTAAAGCTAAAGTGATACTAAATTTTCCCCACTTAGGTTCTCTCAGGTGGGGTATTTTACGATCGGAGCCATGTGTCACAATTGTTAACAGTTTGGAAAAAAGCGATTAGTTGTCAGAGGTTATTCATCATCCGTTATTTGCGATCGGTTCCACACAAATGACAAATGACAAATGACAAACAAGCTAATGGCTTTATTAAGTAGTAAAGTTCTCAAAGTAGGCGCAAGTGATGGAAGCTATCTATCAATATGCCTGGCTGATTCCGGTATTACCTCTGGTCGGGGCGATGCTGGTCGGTCTGGGGTTAATATCGGCAAACCAGGCGACTAACCGCCTGCGGCAACTAAATGCTGTATTTGTCATCTCTTTAATGGGAGCGGCAATGGCGCATTCCTTTGCTTTGCTTTGGAGTCAAGTTCAAGGACACGCGCCATATACCAGAACCCTGGAATGGGCAGCAGCAGGAAATTTCCATTTAAGTATGGGATATACGATCGACCACCTGACAGCCATGATGTTGGTGGTAGTGACAACGGTAGCCTTTTTGGTGATGGTGTATACCGATGGTTACATGGCTCACGACCCAGGTTACGTGCGCTTCTATTCCTACCTGAGTTTGTTTGGTTCCTCCATGCTCGGTCTGGTCGTCAGCCCCAATATCGTCCAGGTCTATATTTTCTGGGAACTGGTGGGGATGTGTTCTTACCTACTAGTTGGGTTCTGGTACGATCGCAAGGCAGCAGCAGATGCTTGTCAAAAAGCGTTTGTTGTCAACCGCGTCGGTGACTTCGGGTTACTGTTAGGCATTTTAGGGCTGTACTGGGCAACCAACAGCTTTGAGTTTGGCGAAATTGGCGAACGGTTGCAAACTCTAGTAGAGTCCGGTTCTATCAGCAGTTTCTTGGCTGTTGTGTTTGCCGTTCTGGTTTTCTTAGGACCAGTTGCTAAATCAGCTCAGTTTCCCTTGCATGTCTGGCTACCAGACGCGATGGAAGGTCCTACCCCCATCTCGGCTTTGATTCATGCTGCGACGATGGTGGCAGCTGGAGTGTTTTTAATTGCTCGGATGTATCCCCTATTTGAAGGCATACCAGCAGCAATGAATGTCATTGCTTATACTGGTGCGTTCACGGCATTTTTAGGGGCAACGATCGCAATTACTCAAAACGACATTAAGAAAGGCTTGGCTTATTCCACCATTTCCCAATTGGGTTATATGGTGATGGCGATGGGTTTAGGCGCGTATGGCGCGGGATTGTTCCACTTAATGACCCACGCTTACTTTAAAGCGATGCTGTTCCTCGGTTCCGGCTCAGTCATCCACGGGATGGAAGCCGTAGTCGGTCACGACCCTGTTTTGGCGCAAGATATGCGCTTAATGGGGGGACTGCGGCGCTATATGCCAGTCACGGCAATTACTTTTTTGATTGGTTGTTTGGCAATTTCGGGAATTCCACCTTTTGCTGGTTTTTGGTCGAAAGACGAGATCTTAGGGGCAGCTTTTGCTACCAACCCCTTACTTTGGGGTGTCGGCTACCTGACCGCAGGAATTACGGCTTTCTATATGTTTCGGATGTATTTCTCGACATTTGAAGGGAAATTCCGAGGCAATGAAATGGAAATTCGCCGCGAACTGAAATCGGCAGCCCTCGCACCCAATTTTGGACCAGGGGCTATGGATACGCGGGAATTGGCAGCAACCGCAGGCAGCCATGACAGTCACGATAGCCACGGACATAGCGAACATCCCCATGAGTCCCCTTGGACTATGGCTTTACCCTTAGTAGTCCTAGCTATACCGTCGATGCTGATTGGTTTAGTCGGTACGCCGTTTGCTAATTACTTCGAGGAGTTCATCTATCCTCCCAGCGAAACTATGGCTATTGCGATCGAGAAAGCTGCCGAGTTCGAGCCGACAGAATTCTACACTTTGGCAGGGGCTTCGGTGGGTATTTCTTTGATAGGAATTACCTTAGCTTCTTTGATATATTTGTGGCGCAAAATCGATCCGGCGGCGATCGCCGCCAAAATCCGACCACTTTACGAGCTATCGCTTAACAAGTGGTACTTCGACGACATTTACGACAAAGTATTCGTCCAAGGTAGCCGTCGCCTTGCTCGTCAAGTGATGGAAGTCGATTATCGCGTCGTCGATGGTGCGGTTAACCTCACGGGCTTCTTCACGCTCATTAGCGGTGAAGGCTTAAAGTACCTAGAAAACGGTCGCGCCCAATTCTATGCCTTGATTGTGTTTGCCGCAGTTCTCGGCATGGTCATCGTGTTTGGCGTGACCTGAAGCAGGGGCTAGGGGCTAGAGGCTAGAGGCTAGAGAAAGAGGACAAGGAGACAAGGGGACAAGAAAATAAAGAGAAATACTCATCATTCTCCGCGACTCTCCCCCAGCTCCCCCAGCTCCCCCAGCTCCCCCAGCTCTCTTCCCCCACTCCCTACTCCCTACTCCCTACTCCCTAGTTAAAGATGAATACAGCTAATTTTCCCTGGCTGACAATAATAATTTTGTTTCCCGTCATTGCCTCGCTATTCATACCGCTTCTGCCACCTTCTAAAGAAGGCTCGACAGGACGCTGGTACGCTCTGGTAGTGGGACTAATTGATTTTGCCATTATCGTTTATACGTTCTATACCCAGTACGATCTGGCTAATCCAGAGTTGCAATTGGTGGAAAGATATGCATGGGTTCCCCAATTGGACTTGAATTGGTCGGTGGGGGTCGATGGTTTGTCGATGCCCTTGGTGATTCTGACAGGGTTTATCACGACTTTGGCAACTCTGGCAGCTTGGCCTGTAACTTTAAAACCGCGCCTGTTCTACTTTTTGTTGCTGGCAATGTATGGCGGTCAGATTGCTGTATTTGCCGTGCAGGATATGTTGCTATTTTTCCTAGTGTGGGAGTTAGAACTGATTCCTGTCTACTTATTGTTAGCAATCTGGGGTGGCAAGAAACGGCAGTATGCCGCCACCAAGTTCATTCTTTACACTGCTGGCGGGTCGCTATTTATTTTAGTAGCTGGCTTGGCGATGGCATTCTACGGCGATACCGTAACCTTTGACATGCGATCGCTTGCCGCTAAAGACCTGCCGCTCAATTTTCAGCTTTGGATGTATGGGGCTTTCCTGATTGCCTACGGCGTAAAGCTACCGATCTTTCCGCTTCATACTTGGCTACCAGATGCCCACGGTGAAGCAACAGCACCAGTGCATATGTTACTAGCTGGTATTCTCTTGAAAATGGGCGGTTACGCCCTAATTCGCATGAATGCAGGGATGCTACCCGATGCCCATGCCTTCTTTGCTCCAGCTTTGGTAATTTTGGGCGTAGTCAATATTATCTACGCTGCTTTGACATCTTTTGCCCAGCGGAATCTGAAGCGCAAAATTGCTTATTCTTCGATTTCTCACATGGGATTTGTGGTAATTGGGATCGCCTCCTTCACCGATTTGGGTTTGAACGGCGCGATTCTACAAATGATTTCCCACGGGATGATTGGCGCAAGTCTGTTCTTCCTGGTAGGGGCGACATACGATCGCACCCATACTTTAATGTTGGATGAAATGGGTGGTGTCGGGCAACAAATGCGGAAGATTTTCGCCATGTGGACGACTTGTTCGATGGCATCTTTGGCTCTGCCAGGTATGAGTGGTTTTGTGGCAGAATTGATGGTATTTGTCGGCTTTGCGACTAGCGATGCTTATAATTCCACTTTCAAAGTGATTATCGTCTTTCTGATGGCAGTGGGTGTCATCTTGACCCCGATTTATCTCCTTTCCATGCTGCGAGAAATTTTCTACGGGCAAGAAAATAAAGAGTTAACTTCCCACGAAGCTTTAATCGATGCCGAACCACGAGAAATATTTATTATCGCCTGTCTGCTAGTACCAATTATCGGTATTGGTCTGTACCCGAAAATGCTGACTCAAATGTACGATGCAACAACCATAAAACTAACAGCTCATTTACGGGAATCAGTGCCAACATTGGCAGAACAAAAGCTAACACCATCTGTATCTTTGAAAGCACCTCAATTGGCGATCGATTAGTTGGTTGTACGAAATTTCTATAAGCCCTTGCCGTTTTGTAGGCAGGGGTATTTTATTTTTATTGATTATTTATCGAACTCAGTGGGCGCAAGAAGGTGATTACATTAATTGTATGGTTAGTTATTACCGCGAGCAAGGTAAACAACTCGGCTTAAGTTGGTTGGGAAAAATTAGTCAATCTGAACCAGACTAGCGATCTAAGCAATCTAAGCATAGGCTAGCAATAAACTTAGTGCGATCGCGAATGAGTCTACTCAATTGTTAAAGTTGCGAAGTTAAAACATATGTAATTAGTGAAATGGATATTTCCCATCTCTAAATATTGATAGTGAAATATTGATTAGATATTTTTAAAAGTTAAAATTTCGATCCAAACTATTATTAAAAGAGAAATTCCCTATACTGTAAAAGAATAAATCTACAACCACAGGAGCGCACTGAGATGTTTCAACTCGGCTCTATTTTCTGCTCGTTTGTTGGTTCTATCGGCGGTTCGTTAGTTGGATCGATTGTAGGAGCAACTGTAGGAGGTATGAGTGGTTCGATTGGCACGGCGCTACTTGGCTCGTTAGCTGGTTCTCTGGTGGGATCGGTTGCCGGATCGTTGCTGGGAGGTATCTTTGGTTCGGTAATGGATTCAGCTATGGAAAGATTTTGGGACGAACTCGACGCACAGAGAGAGATGTATGCGATGAAGTCTGCTGCTGTTTGATTTGCATATTTAGGAGGTAAAACGCCCGAATCCCGCCAATGTTCGGGCATATGGTGTTTCGTGCAGGTGTGCTTTGCCGACAGATCCGAAGAGGTGCAGTTTTTCGGCAATCACTTCCTGCATAGCCGCGATCGCCACGCCTGCAATATCGAGTAAATCGCTGGCGTTACCCGCACAAACTTCCGATTTGAGCGATCGCATGTAAGCTTGTCGCACTTCAGTATTGACATTAAACTTACACACGCCTAATTGGATAGAACGGCTAATCATCCACGCTGGTAATCCCGACGCGCCATGCAAGACGAGGGGAATATTGATGAGGCGACGAATGCGGGCGAGGCGATCGAAATCTAACTGGGGTGGGCTTTTGTATTCTCCGTGAACGTTGCCAATTGTCACCGCCAAAGCATCTACCTGGGTAGTACGAACAAATTCCACAGCTTGGGCGGGGTCGGTCATTTTGGCTTCTTTTTCGGCAATAGTCAAGCCGTCTTCAGTACCGCTGATGCGACCGATTTCAGCTTCGACGATCGCACCACGCCTATGGGCAAGCCGTGTCATCTCCCGCGTAAACGCCATGTTGTCTTTATATGGTAAGTGGGAGCCATCCGCCATAATTGAATTCATGCCCGCTGTGAGAGCATGGCGAATATCGTTGGCGTTAGTACTGTGGTCGAGGTGGACAGAAATCGGTACTGTAGCAGCGCGCGCAGCTTCTAAGCACATTGCAACTAAAGTCGATCGACCATACTTTAAGGCACTCGGATGGATTTGCAACATGGCAGCACTGCGATTTGCCTCGGCTGCACTTACTACCGCTTTTACTCCCTCCAAGTTATAGATATTAAAAGCGCCGATCGCGTAAATATTTTGCCGTGCTGTCTGAAGAAGTTCTTGGGTAGAAGCAAGCATGGTATTTTGTCGTAGGGGCGGGTTTTTTGAAGATCTCTGTGCGTTAACAAATAATTTGGCGGATAAACCCGCTCGTACAAAAGTTAAAATTCCGCTACTTGAATTTCATCGAGTTGGGAAATTGCCACGTCTGCGGCTTCTAAATGAGCCGCTTCTGGTCTACCCCAACAGATACCGATACAACCTGCTGCCCCCGCGTTGCGTGCCATTTCAATATCGGCAGCAGAATCTCCTACCATTAAGGTATTATGGGGTGTTACATCTAAAGCTTGACAAGCTTGCAAAAATAATATCGGATCGGGTTTACTCACGCCAGTATCTACGCCCATTTGTAATTGAACGTAAGCTTCTAGTTGATGGCGCTGGACGAAGGCGCGAACTCGTTCAGTGGAGGCGGCGGAAAGAATTCCCAGTTTAATTCCAGCATCACTGAGATATTTCAGCACTTCCAAGCTACCCACAAATAGGGGCGAAGGGGCAGTACCGATATACTGGTCAGCTTCCTCAAAGCTACGACGAGCGATCGCCAAAGACTCGAACCAACTACGTCCCGTTTCAGCAATATAGGCAGCTGCGGCAATTTCTGTTTCTCGCCGACTACCCACGGCTAACAAACCTGTAGGATCGAGGCGATCGCCATTAATCCCAAATGCCATCAGTAGGGGTTCGCCAATCCCAGGAATTTGTGCATCGATTAGGCGCGATCGCTTTTGCCCTAAATTCCGCAAATACTCTTCAGAATTTTCTAACGTGCCGTCTTTATCAAAAACAATTGCCTGGATATTGCTGAAGCGTTTGTCTTTACATTGAATTGTTACCATATTCGTGTTAACTCACGCTTCTAACTGAGATTTACTGTAATTTTTCTGGAACGGATATTTCTGCCTTTTATTCATCTTTTCAGAAAATTGCTTCAGCTAAAAACCAATCTAACTGATAAACCCGCCCTTCGAGATCTGGCGATTTGGTAGAGGCGCACAGCTGCCCCTACAACCCATTCTTCCAGTAGGTGCGATCGCCACAAAAAAAGAGGGTATAACCCTCTTTCTTATAGAGATGTTACATGTAACGTCTCTACATTTAATGCGTAGTTCTTTTACTCAACTGCTGCTGGCAAATCCTCATCATCGGTAGCAACAGGATCTTCAGTAGCTGCTGGAATTTCTTCCGTGACTTCTACTACTTCTTCTACTGGTGCTTCTGCCTCTGCGCTTACAGCATTCAAATCGATTCCTTGCTGCTTAGCTGCCATCTGTTCGCGATATCTCGCAGCCATTTCTTCTGCTTTATCGTAAACTAAATCGCGGTTCTTAATCATGTCACCTGGTTCTGGCTCCAGCTGTTTTGTAGACAGCGAGATCCGACCGCGTTCGGCATCCAAGTCAATGATCATGACCTTGACTTCATCGTTGACGTTAAAGACGCTGTGAGGTGTATCGATGTGGTCGTGAGAGATTTCGGAGATGTGCAACAGACCACTAACACCACCAATATCGATAAACGCACCGTAAGGCTTGATACCGCGTACCGTACCGATGACGACTTCGCCAACTTCCAAACGATTCATCTTGCGCTCGACTAAAGCGCGACGGTGTGATAGTACTAGGCGGTTGCGGTCTTCGTCAACTTCTAAAAACTTTAATGGTAGCTCCTCGCTGACCAATTCTTCCTTCGGTTTGCGAGTGCTGATGTGGGAACCAGGGATAAACCCGCGTAGACCTTCGATCCGCACGAGTGCGCCGCCGCGATTTGTAGCGAATACGAGCGATCGCACTGTTGCATCTTCATTTTGTAACTGCCTGACGCGCTCCCAAGCTCGCATGTATTCAATGCGGCGAATGGAAAGCGTTAGCTGCCCGTCTTCGTTTTCATCGGTAAGGATGAAAAACTCTCGCGTTTCGTTAGGCTGCAAAACTTCTTCTGGAGCATCCACCCGATTTATTGACATTTCTTGGATGGGAATGTAGGCAGCGGTTTTAGCACCAATGTCAATCAGAGCGCCCCGTGGCTCCATGCTAAATACCGTACCAGCTACGATGTCGCCAGGGCTGAAGTGGTAATCGTACTTGTCGAGTAAAGCTGCGAAATCCTCGTGAGTAAAGCCTATTTCTGTCGTAAGTGTTTTCTGATTGACCATGCTGGTTGTTTCCTGGGAATAGTCTCCGAAAGGTTTTTCCTCCTCTCGATTTATATGCAAGGCGAGCTTAGGCATATTCTACCTACATCTCTAATTCCATCCTAGCGTAGGAGAAGTTAGCCTACGTGCAATTTAAGTACAGACCCTCAATCATACCTGAAATTTGTGAATAAATGTACTGAAAATATTAACTAAAATTTTTTACTTTGAGTTCTTGCTCTAGCGCGATCGCGGCACAATACTGTCAATCGGCGATCGCCACAGTCTGAGCTGAAGATTCGTGGAACGGGCAATGTTCCTCAGACAGGATGCCATGCGGCTGTTCTTGACGCGATAGATCGTCCAAAGTTTCGACAAAATCTTTCATAGTTTTAAATTGGCGATAAACCGAAGCAAAACGCACGTATGCGACTTCACTTTCGGAGCGCAAGTGTTTTAGGACTAATTCACCAATTTCCAGACTGCTAACTTCCCGTAACGCTCGTTGTTGTAATTCTGCTTCAATTTCATCGACGATCGCTTCCATCCTTAAAGCCGAAATCCCCGTCTTTTCGCAAGCACGGACAATTCCTCGTAGAACCTTAGAGCGATCGAATAACTGGCGATCGCCATTCTGCTTTAGCACGGTAATCGGTACGAATTCAATCCGTTCGTATGTCGTAAAGCGGCGATCGCACCGCAAGCATTCCCGCCGCCTGCGGATACTCTGTCCCGCTTCAGTAGAGCGCGATTCTAAAACGCGATTATCTGGATGCTGGCAGAAAGGACATTGCATAGGCAGGGACTGGGGGCTAGGGGCGCTTGGAAGCAGGTGTGCAGGTGGGCAGGTGTGCAAGTGGGCAATTCACAATTCACAATTCACAATTGGTCACGACACCCTACACCCTCTCTTCACTACTCACTACTCACTGCTCACTACTCACTGATAATGGAATATCCGCTGCTACCAAAGGCGATAACAGCGGCGGTAAAAATGGATATAATTTGGCTATTTCTAACGAATCAAGCCGAAAAAATCTATTTTTTCTCAATGCGAGGTGGTTCGCGAAAAGCTATGGCAAAAAATAGAGTACCAATAGCGAGCGCGAGAATCAAAATGTAAGCAACGCTTTCCATGTCGGTATTCCCTAACGACTTCCTTCTTACTGATAGTTTACCAATCAAAAGAAAAGAACGGTTACATAAATTGCTTAAAAAATTGTTTTTCCACAATATATTTAACCGTTCTTAACAATTGACTTAAGCTTAGGCTTCCTTACGGCGAGTGGTCTTATCACCCACTTTCTGGAATAGTCCCCATTCGACTTGTTCTTCCAAATCTGCCTCGACCCCTGCGAATACATCGCGGAAGATCGTGCGAGAACCGTGCCAAAGATGACCGAAGAAGAACAGCAAGGCAAAGGTAGCGTGAGCAAAGGTGAACCAACCTCTAGGGCTAGTACGGAATACACCATCGGGTTTAGCAAGTGCTAAATCGCCAAATCTGGTGCTTTGATCTCCATCAAAATTAACGATTTCGCCACCTTGAGCTTTACGAGCATACTTCTTCACGTCGGCTGGGTCGGTAAAGGTTTGACCATCCAACTCACCGCCGTAGAAGCTGACAGTTACGCCTGTTTGCTCGAAACTATACTTAGATTCTGCCCGCCGGAAAGGAATATCAGCGCGGACAACGCCATCTTTATCTGTCAAAACTACAGGGAAAGTTTCAAAGAAGTTAGGCAGACGACGAACTTCTAACTCTCGTCCTTCTTTATCTTTGAATACAGGATGTCCTGCCCAAGATAAAGCAACACCATTGGTCTTGTTCATCGGACCGACGCGGAACAAACCACCTTTAGCGGGGCTGTTACCTACGTAGTCGTAGAAAGCCAGTTTTTCAGGAATCTCCGACCAAGCTTCAGACAAGCTCTTACCTTCAGCCAAGCTAGCTTGTACGCGGCGGGTCATTTCCTGCTTGAAGTAGCCATCATCCCACTGATAGCGGGTAGGACCAAACAGTTCGATTGGGGTAGTAGCGTTACCGTACCACATTGTCCCCGCTACAACGAAAGCAGCAAAGAAGACGGCAGCAATACTGCTGGAAAGAACGGTTTCAATATTACCCATCCGCAAGGCTTTGTAGAGCCGTTCGGGAGGTCGAACTGTCAGGTGGAATAGACCAGCAATGATACCGACAACACCCGCAGCAATGTGGTGAGCCACCACGCCACCAGGGTTAAACGGGTTAAAGCCTGCTGGTCCCCACTCCGGCGCAACTGCTTCTACGTGTCCAGTAATGCCGTAGGGGTCGGAAACCCACATTCCTGGTCCGAACAGTCCGGTGAGGTGGAAAGCACCAAAGCCAAAGCAAAGTAGACCAGACAAGAATAAATGGATACCAAACATTTTTGGCAGGTCTAGAGCAGCTTCGCCCGTGCGGGGGTCTTGGAAGAGTTCCAAATCCCAGTAAACCCAGTGCCAACAGGCAGCTAGGAACAATAAACCAGAAAGAACGATGTGAGCCGCAGCAACACCTTCAAACGACCAGAAACCAGGGTCGTAGCTGGGAGCGCCCATGACGTTCCAGCCACCCCAAGAGCCGACTACACCCAAGCGTGACATGAAGGGCAGTACGTACATACCTTGCCGCCACATGGGGTTTAATACTGGGTCGCTGGGGTCGTAAATAGCTAGTTCGTATAAAGCCATCGAACCAGCCCAGCCTGCGACTAGAGCTGTGTGCATTAGGTGTACAGCAATCAACCGCCCTGGATCGTTCAGGACGACTGTGTGTACTCTGTACCAAGGTAGTCCCATCGACTACGCTCCTCCTCGATGAGTTATTTCTACAGGATAATTTTTCGGCTTTTTGTTATTGCCATCAACCGAGCCTTACTACATCTGAATCTGAACGATTCATCTGGCTTGTAAAATTCAGCAATGGTATTCAATACAAAAATGAGAATTATTAAAGAAGTGTAACTATTGGCGGGACTGAATGCAATATGGGGGAGTGGGGAATGGGGAGTCGGGAGTCGGGAAATTTTGAATTGGTAATTGGTAATCGGTAATTGGTAATCGGTAATTGGTAATTGTTCCCCTGCTTCCTCTGCTCGTGCGCTCCCTGTTCACTGCACGACTGATTGAATGCTTTTGAGCTGGCACATGGCTTCGGCGGTTCCTAGGCGATCGATCACTTGTTCGGCGGTGATTAATCGCTTGAGGACGACTTGCCCGATCGCCTGTTTTGTGCCATTACTTGAAGCAGCCGCGGGTTTGACTTCTACAGTCATAATCGTATCTTCTACCCGATACAGCCATAATTTTTCGTTAGCTTCTACTAAACAAACGTTGAGCCGTTGAATGTCTGGTTGCCGTCGCCAAGCTATTTCAGTCCATAAGCCGTCAGATGCCCAGACTCTACCTACTGTCCATCCCTCAGTGAGAAAAAAGTATTTCACGGGTTTTTGCAGCTATTCGACTGGATACTCCTCGACTAGCTTAGAGGATTTGATTTTGAGAAACAAACTGGATTTGATACAGTTTTGGAGAAAGAAAAATTGAACTGCGATCGCAATTCTTCGTACATGAACGCTTATCCAAACAACTTTGCTACAGCACAACTAAAGCCTGGTAGTAAAGGCGAAGTCAGTTCGTCACTGGTAAATAAAGTTGCTACCATTACCAGCGTGGCATGTTCGCGGCGATAAACTTGAATTTGCAGTAAGCGCGGATCGGCAATCCAATATTCACGCACTCCTTGAGCAGCATATAGTTTGAGCTTAGCCACTACCCATTACCCATTACCCATTACCCATTACCAATTCATCATTCTACTTTTTGCAATGGATCGATTTTCGGATTGACAATTTTCGGCGTTCCCAGGCTGGCAAACCGAACTGCTAAAGAAATCTTATTTCCAGAACCAAAAATATGAGTCACTTCGCCAATCCCAAAGTTTTTGTGGAAAATGCGATCGCCTACACGCCAATCTCGATCTGAATCTGAAGCAGATTGGGTACTATTTTGAGGATGACTCCACTTTTGAGTTGGTTGGTGAGTCGATTTAGATGTACTAGGGACTTTAGCCTGACTAGAAAGATGGAAACTGAGTAAATCTTTGGGTAATTCTGCTAAAAATTGAGATGCGATCGCGGGTTCGCGAGAACCGTAAAGGCGGCGTTCGCGGGCGTGAGTGAGGTATAGTATTTCTTGGGCGCGAGTAATTCCTACATAGCACAGGCGGCGTTCTTCTTCTAAAGCTTTCGGATCGTCTAGAGAACGATAGTTAGGAAATAAGCCTTGTTCTAATCCAACCAGAAAAACAACGGGAAATTCTAATCCTTTGGAAGCATGGAGAGTTAGTAGAGAAACAGCAGTTTGCCCTTCTTTCAAATTATCTAAATCGGAAGTTAGCGCAGTGCTGGCTAAAAAATTAGACAAATTAACTTCTTCGTTTTCTTCTTCAAACTGTAGTACGGCGTTATAAAGTTCTTGTACGTTTTGCCGCCTATCTAAACTTTCGTCCGTACCTTGATTTTGTAAGTCTTTAACATAGCCAGATTCATCTAAAACTCCTTGCACGATCGCACTAGGAAGAACCGTATCCACCTGCTCTTGCCATTTGCGAATTAATTGGGCAAAATTGTTGACACCTTTAGCCGATCGCCCTGCTAATGTATTTACTGATGTCTCGTCATTGAGAATTTCCCAGAAGGGTAAATTAAGTTGCTGGGCAGCATTAACTAAATTATCAATTGTGGTTTTACCAATGCCGCGACGGGGAGTATTAATTACTCGCAACAAACTTACAGTATCGTAGGGATTGACAATTGCTCTTAAATATGCTAAGACATCTTTAATTTCTTTGCGATCGTAGAACTTCAATCCGCCAACAATCGTATAGGGAATACCTTGACGGACTAAATTTTCTTCTATCGGACGAGATTGAGCATTGGTGCGATAGAGAACGGCAAAACTACCCCAATTAAAATCTGCATGTTGCTGTTCTAAACTTCGCAAATGGTTAATGACAAATTGAGCTTCAGCAATTTCATCATCGGCTTTATAGCAGTAGATTTTTTCTCCTTCTCCTCGCGTTGGCTTGAGAATTTTATCGATCCGTTGGGTGTTATTTTCAATTAATTGGTTAGCAGCTTGTAGAATAGTTTCTCTAGAACGATAGTTTTCCTCTAACTTTACCATCGTGCGGGTATCTTCATCGGGTAAACCATCACCAAAATCTGCTTGAAAATCTAGCAAAATTGTGAAATCTGCCATGCGGAAACTATAAATTGATTGATCGGCATCGCCGACAACAAAAATCGAGCGATCGCGCCAATCCCATTCACTTTTCCTCGTTTCGCCGTTTGTTGTCAATAGATTAATTAGATCGTACTGAATCCGGTTTGTATCTTGATATTCATCAACTAAAATATGTCGAAATCTCTGATGCCAATATCCTAGAACTTGTTCGTTTTGCTGAAATAATTTAACTGGCATTAAGATGAGATCGTCAAAATCCAAAGCGTTATTTTCGGCTAATTTATCTTCGTAGTATCCGTAAATTTCGGCAATAACTCTACCGCGGTAATTAGGCTGCTCTCGCTCAAAGTCGCGAGGTGTAAGTCCCTGGTTCTTAGCATTACTAATCGTGTAGCGGACGGGACGTGGTTCAAATTTTTTGTCGTCTAGCTGTAACTTTTTAGTAATAATTTCTTTTACTAAACCTTGAGCGTCGGACTCATCAAAAATTGAAAAGTTTTTTGTCCAACGTCTCCCTTTCTCATCTTGGTATTTCTCAATATCAAACCGCAGAATACGCGAGAATAAACTGTGAAACGTACCGATCCACAAATCTTTGATGTAGGTTTTATAGACTTGCGATCGCAATCTTGTTTGTTCGTGCGGTGCTAATTTATCTAATGGCTTGTTATACTGACTTAGTGCTAACTGTTCGGCAAATATTTTTTGAATTCTGTCTTTCATCTCCCGTGCTGCTTTATTAGTAAAAGTCACGGCGAGAATATTGTGAGGATCGACGCGGTGTTTGAGAATTAAATTAGCAATGCGGTAGGTTAATGCTCTTGTTTTACCAGAACCCGCACCCGCAACCACTAGCAGAGGACCGCAAAAATGCTCTACAGATGTGCGCTGACTGGGGTTAAGATGACTTAAGAAATCTGTGGTCATGGTGGAGAGGAACCAGGGACTAGGGACTAAGCATACAGAAATTATATGTTAGCGGCTTTGTGGCTGTTGTAGGGAAGCGATCGCCTGATGGTATACGTACTCATCATATACACATGACAACTGCTGGACACAAGCTCTGGGAAAGATTGTATTTTTGCGACTATCTCCGCAACCATCCAGAAGAAGCCGCACGCTACGCGCAATTGAAACGAAATTTAGCACGACAATTTCCAGGCGATCGCGAGGCTTATACTAATGGTAAAAGCGAATATGTTGCTCTGATTATCACTAAAGCTAAATCATACACTATGAATTCTTAGTCCGCGCAGGCGGACTTTGTTTGTGTAGACGCGAATTCTATTCGCCCAAACTATTTGAATTCTAAATTACAATTGGATCTCCAATTTGTAAAACTTTCCCTACTTCCGAAGCTGGCACTTTTGTATTAACACTTAATCGATAGAAGTGGTCAAATCTCTCTGATATTGCCCAATTTGGTAGAGTTTCTTTGCGTTTCGCCACAAATGTTTTTTGGAAATTTTCTGTCGCTGTTGCTGTTTTAGAATCTCTTGTCGGTACTACGCACCTCGCACAAGGATTAATTCCGGTAAATACAACTTCTCCAATTTTAAACTGGAGGCTATCCCCTGCTTGGGTAAATAATCGATCTTCCCAAAATGGGGGTACGCCATCTATTTCTAAATTTGCTCGCATCCGATCGCGCATCTCCTCAATACTTACCCCAGGAAACCAGGATGCAACTTCAGCAAGTGTTGCTGTACTAATTATTGTAGGACCAGAAGCATTAGTATCATCTGGAAACCCCATTAATTTATTTTGCTTAATATTGACAGGTAAGCCAAAATAATCGCTCAACCAAGCTTCTAGTTCTGGACGTTCTTTATTTAGGTGAAACTTAACGCTATTATTCGTTCCCTGAATCTGTAACGATAGCTGTTGACAATCTACATCGAATTGCGATCGCAGTAGGTGAACTTTAGCATTACGCTTGCCATTCACAAATCGCCCTTTTTGGTCAAATAAAGCATACTCGCGATCGTGCTGGAGTGCGCCACTTTCTAATACACTGACTTTTATCAATGCCGTGCCATCAAGAGATTTGACCGGAAAAATCGAAATTCTTGCTAGGTAAGGCTGTATCATAAGCCATCACTCTATATCGTCACTCAACAGCTGACATGAGGCTAAGAGATCGCACATTTAACTGACGTTATCAGTGCAACATGAGATATTTTGACTTTTGACTTTTAACTTGCTGAAATCCTACACCATTTCTAACCAATCAAACACGCGATCTAACTGTGACAGAGTTATGAGTCCATACTGCCAAAGCACCATTGGCAAGAATACCTCCTGTTCTCCCTTTTTCAAAGCTAACGCGATCGCTGCGTCTGAAACTGACAACTCATTCCGTAAAAAGCTGATTAATTCTGCCTGAATCGTAGATTTCATATGCATTTTACCTAATTACGTTTTTTAACTAAAGGATAATGTAACGACAATTGTAAAGTTTTGCAACTTTCTCTCATAATAGTCAACTCGCAGGCGTTGTGAGATGAGTCGTTGTGAGATGAGCTGCTGCTGATTGACTTGTAGCTCCAGTAGGCGATTGAGCATCTAGCTTAGTTGACTTATAAGATTTTGCTATGTACTACATTAACGGATACAATTGGAAAAACTTTCAAAAATGTTTACAAAGTTTAACAATAGCTGTTACATTTAGTCACATAGCTAAATGAGTGTATGCAAAGCCCCAGCTTTAGCATTCTGCTTTGAATCTCGAAACCAACTGTTGAACAGCAATCTGGAGCTTCTGACCATGACTTATACTATCGAGTCGGCAAGAAATATTTTCTCTGGGACTCAAATTCCCAGTCCGATTCCAGCCACCATCGCGTTGTTCGATCAACTCAGCGTGGACGATCGCCTAGCATTCCTGTGGTATGCGTATATTGAGATGGGTCGGACAATTACCCCCGCAGCACCAGGCGCAGCACGCCTGCAATTAGCCGAAGGTTTGCTCACCCAAATCAAGCAGATGTCTGCTGACGAGCAAACAAAGGTCATGCGCGATCTAGCTAGCCGTGCAGATACTCAGATCGGTCGTTCCTATGGTTTCTTCAGCGTCAACACTAAGCTAGCTTTTTGGTACGAGTTAGGGGAATTGATGAAACAAGGTATCGTCGCGCCGATTCCGACTGGCTATCAAATGTCTCCTGGGGTGAAAGTCGTACTAGAAGCAACCCAAAAACTCGATGCAGGTCAGCAAATTACAGTTCTGCGTAACACAGTAGTAGACATGGGGTTCGATACATCCGAACTCGGTCCCAGCAGTTCTCGGAAAAGCGCAGAACCAATATTTGAACGCAGCGAGCCTGTTGTTACTAACGTTAAGATTGAAGGTATTGACGAGCCTGCGGTGCTGAAGTATGTCGAAGCGATGAACGCAGACAACTTCGACGCTGCGATTGCTCTATTTACCGCCGATGGTGCTTTGCAACCTCCATTTCAAAAGCCGATAGTCGGTCATGAGGCGATCGCTAAATACATGCGAGAAGAGGCACAAGGGCTGAATATGATGCCCAAGCAAGGTATCTGTGAAGTACAATCAGATGGCTCCAAGCAGTTAAAAGTTACGGGTGTGGTGCAAACTCCTTGGTTTGGTGTCAATGTAGGGATGAATATTGCTTGGCGATTTTTGATTAATCCTCAAGGCAAGATTTTCTTCGTCGCAATTGATATGCTTGCTTCTCCTCAAGAACTGCTAAGCCTGCGTCCTGTATAGAATGCTGTTTTTGGCTGGAGTATTATTTAAGCGATCGCTGCCCCAATTCCCTTAACATGTAGAAGACTAATTCCCCCCTTTGTCTTTTAGATTTGTCTTTTAGAAAAGGGGGGTTAGGGGAATTGCGATCGGCAATTTCCAGTGCGTAATATGCGATCGCATCTGTCAAGTTTTCGCAGTAAAATTTTCGGCTAATCATGCGTGAATTATGAATGCTGATTCACTTCTAGAGCTATATACTGCCGGAAAAAGAGATTTTAGTTCTGTTAATCTGCGGGGAGCCGATTTGAGTGCAATCGACTTAAGTGGAGCAATCCTGAGCAGAGCAGACTTAGCAGGAGCAAATTTGAATGGGGCTAAGCTACGAGGAGCCAAGCTTAGCGAAGCCAACTTCACTGGAGCTATCCTTTGGAGAGCAGAACTCAGTAATGCAACATTGTATAGAGCTATCCTGAGTAGAGCAATGCTAATTAAAGCTGACTTGAGCGGTGTAGACCTCAGCGAAAGTCTACTTGATAGAGCAGATTTACGTTTAACCAATTTAACTGGAGCCAACCTGAGTGGCGCTAACTTGACAGGAACGGATTTACGTTACGCACAGTTAAAGTTAGTAGAGCTAACTAAGGTAGATTTTAGTCAAGCATGTATAGTTGGAGCATTGATGCAAGACTCATTATCGTATAGCTGAAATAATTAGCTTTCTCGCTCAAAAACTGAACTGCGCCCGCAAATTACCCACGTAGATCGTTGGATTGTCGCTAAAGTTGTTCGGATTGGCAATTAGATAAAACGCTGGTACTAAAGCAATATTATCTGTTAGTGGAAAATAGTAATTTGCCTCAAACTCGTACTGAACGCCGCCATTTCCGCCGCCTGCAACGAGAAAATCGCGCCCATCCAGGATGGCAAACGGTCTGACATAAGAGATAGTTAGTAACGCTCCCTCTTTACCTAAATCGGGAAAAGCAACGCCAGCCTGCACTGCTTGGGCTTCAATTTCTCCATCACCAGGTACTAAGTTTGTCTTGGCATAGGTGTAGCGCCCAAATAATCCAATACCGCGAGTCACCAACCAATCAAAGTTAACTCCAAAAGTATCGGCTAAACCAGCATCCAAACCACCATCAGCAACTAATCCTGTAACTGGGTCAAATACTGCCGAACTACCATTATCTGCTATTCCGTAAATCGGCTCTCCCGTCGCGCCGCCAATTACCCCTCCAATTGCTTGAATGCGAGTCCGGTTGTATAGCAGTCTCAAATTAAAATTTTCGCTAGGCGAGTAAGTTGCTTCAGCCGTTGCCGTGTACGTACCGCCGAACAAGCCAAATTCCGGATCGCTAGACGTGTTAAACCCAGGTGCAATGGTACTAGAGAGAAATTCTGTATTTTCTCCCATATAGCCTGCGGCAAATTGGAATTGCTTACTAGGTTTCCAAACGACAATCGCCCCCGAACCTCGGTCGATCGCATTGACTAGCGTACCGCCATTTGAGTTAAAACTATTTGCACCCGTGAGGATGAAGGTAAAAGCGTTGTAGTCAAAGTAGCGATACCAGTTGATGCGAGGACCAAAAACAATTTCAACATTGTCCCCGACGGGAAAACTGTAAAACAATTCGTGGACGACAACATCATTACCCAACCCTTGGATACCCGCAGTCTGATCGAAAAAGGGTACGCCGTAAGTATTGTACAGCCCTGCTGAAGTAAATTGGTTGGCGGGAGAATCGGCATTTCCGGCGACTAGCCGCACTTTCAAGCTATCTCTACCGTTGAAGGAAGTATCGAAGTTCAGCCAAATCAGATTGCTGAAAGTAATTTCTGGATCGTCTGTTAGCTCTTGTACGACTGGGTTGCCAGTTGCCGCATCTCTTCCGGCTCGTCTCGCTACAACACCACCAAAAGCAGCTGGTGGAAAGAGATCGACTGATTCAAATTGCACGTCGCCATCGGCAAAAGCTCCCGTGACGTTAGCCCAAACCAAAGCATTTAGTTTCGTCGTTGTCGAGAACTGATTGGCTTCTAGTTCTGCCGTAGCTGCTTCTAAGGCATCCACGCGACCGCGCAAAGCGGATAATTCAGCAGCAAATTCTGTTTGTAATTTTTGTAGTGCATCGGCATCTGCTTTACTGACAGCATCTGCTGATGCTGTAGCAATTAGCTCGTTGATTCTGTCCAAACAAGCATTCAATCCGGCTGCAAATTCGTATCTAGTTAAAGCACGGTTGCCTCGATAGGTGCTGTCTGGATACCCCGCAATACAGCCGTAACGCTCTACCAATGACTGTAACGCCTGAAATGCCCAGTCTGTAGGTTGAACATCTGATAACTGCGATACAGATGTGACTTGCGCCATTGCATCGCTACTAGCTGCTTCCGGTATCTCTACTGTGGGACTAGCAGTTAGATCGGTTTCAGTCCCTATAGAAGTATTATTTGCCGTGTAGCGATCGCCACTATCGACAGGCAATAATAGTTTGGCTTCACGATTGGATTTTATGTTAGCTATTGTCTGCTTGGAGCTAACTTCTACAGTATTAGTCTGTGCACTTGCTTGATAACTATCAATGGCATGACACACCAATATTACCGAGGCGATCGGCAATACCTGCACCAATAATTTATGCATTTATCCTCACACCCAAACGCACATTTTGTTATTCAGAATGCAGGGTTTAGACTAGCAAAATTACTTTGAAAGAAATGTATTTTTATATACAATTATTTTACAGGCACTACGATCGCGCTATTCAGTATCTCTATTACCATACCAAAAGGCAAGCCAAAGCATTGTATTTAGCAGCGATCGCCTTGACTTAAAAAGTAGGCTTAAAACTGTTAGCTCTATACATAGTATTCAGCATCTTAGGCTAAATTATTAATAATATAGAGATAGTAAATATAATTAACCCAAAAACATAGAAAACCTGATTCATCTATTATTCAGAATAGATATTTTATATTAGGGTAAACCTGCCCAAATTCAACTTGAAAATTTGAAGATACAGATTTTCACTAATTTGGGAAAGTTTGAGATTGGGCGATCGCTAAAATGAGAATCATTGAGTTAACTATCTCACTGTCATCTAAAATTCAATAATGACAAATTATAAAATTTGCTACCTGAATTCAAATTACGTGAAACAGAACCTATCTGCTTGACATCGGTAGATTTAAAATAGATAGAAACCAACTGCACCAGTCAAACTGCCGTGACTCAACACTGGGGAATGCCAAATAATAGCGATCGCCCCATGTCAAACTACATGTCAGACCAAGCCACTCACTATACCCTGCTTGGACTTCATCCCTCGGCATCGCCAATTGAAATTCGTCGCGCCTATCGGCAACTCAGCAAACTCTATCATCCCGACACGACCGACTTACCCTCAGCGGTTGCTACGGTCAAATTTCAGCAGCTCAACGAAGCCTATGCAACGCTAAGCAACCCAGAGCGGCGAACGAAATACGATTTAAAAATTGGCTATTCTCGTCTATACGTCATCCAGCCACCGCCAGACTTTCATCGCGCCACTGCACGACAGGACGAACGGCATTCTCCCTCTGCGGCTTACCTCGATCCTACCGCTCGCCCCCTGTCATCTGGAGAAGTATTTGTTTTATTTATTTTGGGATTGACCTTCATAGGTTGTATATTATTGGCGATCGCAATTGGTATTATTCGTGGTGACAAGCCCCTACAAACTCCAGTCCCGCCAGCTCAGGTGTCAGTCACCAGTTACCAGTTATCAGTGAAGAGTGGTAATTGGTAATTGGTAATTGGTAATTGGTAATTGGTAGTTGGTAGTTGCTCCCTCAGCCTCCTCAGCTTCCCCAGCTCTTTCATTCCCTAGCTCCCAGCCCCTAGCCCCTAGCCCCTAGTTATGTCCTTACCTTCTGCCGACACTCCTCTATACAATCATCCTCTACCCCAAATCGAGCAGTGGTTGAAAAACCAAGGCTGCCAACAAGACCGAAAGCAATTGCATTGCTGGCACATTCAAAAATCGAATTGGGAAGCCGAACTCTGGCTGGATATCGACCAGCTAACAATTCGATATATCGATGCTGAAGGAGCAGGACAAGACATTCAGCGTTCTTTCAAATACTCTCTCAGCCGAAAAGATATCGAGCAGGCTGTGTTTTCTGGACCATGACTTATTTTAAATTTTGGATTTTAAACTTAGTCCAAAATCCAAAATCGTAAATTTAAAATCGTCACACTTTCCCAAACCGCCGTTCCCGCTGTTGGTAAGCAGCTAAAGCGCGATGAAATTCCTTGCGGTTAAAATCGGGCCACAGGGAATCAGTAATGTAAATTTCGGCATAAGCCATTTGCCAGAGCAGAAAATTACTAATTCGCATTTCCCCACTGGTGCGAATTAACAAATCAGGATCGCCAATCCCCGCCGTGTAGAGATGGCGCTCGAAGATTTCTTTGTCAATCTCTTCTGGTTGGAGTAAACCTTGCTGCACTTGTTGGGCGATCGCTCGACAAGCATGTAAAATTTCTTGTCTACCGCCATAGTTCGTGGCAACAGTGAAGCGGATACCTCGATTCGACTTTGTTTCAGCCATCGATCGCTCGATCTCAGATTGGAGACTTGGCGGTAAAGCTTCTAGGTCTCCCACAAACCGAATTTGGACGTTCTCTTCCAGCATCTCCCGCAGCTCTTTACGCAAGACGCGCTCGAACAAAGTCATCAAAAATTCTACTTCTTCTAGCGGTCTGCCCCAATTTTCGGTGGAAAAGGCATAAGCCGTTAATGCTTGGATACCCCAATCCCGACAACACCGCAATAAATCTTTGAGGACATCAACCCCCCGCTTATGTCCCATGATGCGGGGTAAACCCTGTCTTTTTGCCCACCTACCGTTACCATCCATAATTACAGCAACGTGACTGGGCAGTTTTTCTTTTTCTAAATCGAGGGGCAATTGCAACACAATCGGCTTTACAGTCATTTTTTATTTCGAGGAGACGCTGGTAAGTTTAGACCAAATAGTGCAAAAAAACGAGTCATCACAACTGTAATTCGATTGCCAATTTGGTTGACTAGACCGCGTAGAGTTGGAGCTACAGCTTCCCGTTCCACAGCTGGCGAGAATCGAGCCTCCAACAACTCTTTCAGTTTACTGCTGGTCAGCGGTTTATTTAATACTCCCCGTTCTGCAAGCGAAATCGAGCCTGTTTCTTCCGACACGACCACGCACACGCAGTTTTCTACTTTCTCTGTAATGCCTAAAGCAGCTCGGTGGCGCGTCCCCAACTGACGCGGGGCAGGACGCTCGTAGAGAGGCAAAATGACTGCTGCTGCTACCACCCGCGAGCCTCGAATCAAACAAGCGCCGTCATGTAGTGCTGTTTTTGGATGGAAAATTGTCAGCAAGATTTCTTTCGAGACTTCCGCATTCAACTTTACACCTGGGACTTTTAGATCTCGCTCGTCAATTGGGCTGTCTGTCTCCAAAATTAGCAAAGCTCCGATGCGACTTTGCGATAGTTCTCTCACCGCATCAACGATTTCATCAATGACGCTATCAGGTTTAGCTACGGTACGTCGTCCAGGCTGCAATAACTGCCTAAATTCTCCCCGACCCAGCTGTTCCAAAAAGCGGCGAAACTCAGATTGAAAAGTTACTGCCATTGCCACGGCAGAACCAACGACCAATTTCTCCAATACAAAACTCAATAGCGGCAAACCCAGTCTGGCACTAATGGCGGAGGCAAGCATGAGGATGATAAAACCCCTTACCATCCACAAGGTACGGCGCTCTCCAATAATGACCAGCACCATGTAGATCAGTGCCAAAACCAAGCCCAGATCGATAGCATAAAACAGCAACGACTGCGTCCAGCCAAAGTCTGTTGTCAGCCATTGCTTCCACCAATCTCTCATGAGCGAAATATGAACTAGGGGCTAGGGTAATGAAGAGAGAGTCGCGAAGCTGAGGTAGCTGAGGAGGCTGAGGGAGAAAACACACCCACTACTCACTACTCACTACTCACTACTCACTTTCTACTGATAACTGGTCACTGATAACTGACTGGAAGGCAGTCTTGCCGAATTAGGTCTTGATAGGTTTCGCGGCGCAGGAGCAGCTTTGCTTCCTGGTTCGCTACTACCACTGCTGCTGGTCGGGGCAAGCGGTTGTAATTGGAAGCCATGCTGTAGTTATAAGCACCAGTTCCCATTACTACCAAGATATCCCCTGGTTCCGTTTGCGGTAAAGATGCTTCTTTTATTAGGATATCGCCGGACTCGCAGTGTTTTCCAGCTATTGTGACGGTTTCAGTGGCTGGTGCGGACATGCGATTGGCAACTACAGCACGATAAAGCGATTGATAGGTAATTGGACGAGGATTATCTGACATTCCACCATCGATCGCTACATATGTCCGAATTTCCGGTACGGTTTTGGTAGAGCCAATTGTATAGGCAGTAACGCAAGCAGTACCAATTAGCGATCGCCCTGGCTCGCATAATAATTTTGGTAAAGGTACGTTTTGAGCTTCACAAGCGGCTGTCACTGCTTGGCAAAGTGCTTGTACCCATTCGTCAATGCTGGGTGGATCGTCTGATTCTGTATATCGAATTCCCAAACCGCCACCTAAATTCAATTGGGTAACTGGTAGTCCATAACTTTTCGCTTTTTCCATCCACTGCACCATCACCTCAGCCAAGTCTTGATGGGGTTGGCGCTCGAAAATTTGCGAACCAATATGGGCGTGCAATCCCACACAATTTAAATTGGGTTGCTGGCTGACAAAAGCAAATACTGCTTCGATTTGGTCGGGATCGAAACCAAATTTACTATCTAAATGCCCCGTTCTGATGTAATCGTGGGTGTGACAATCTATCCCAGGCGTGAGGCGCAGCATGATTCGAGTTTGTTGTGGAGACGTTGCATGTTGTTGTAGAGACGTTGCATGCAACGTCTCTACTAGAGTCCTTAGCTCGTACCAATTGTCTACAACAATCGTGCAACCAGATTCGATCGCCAGCGATAATTCTTCTACAGATTTATTATTACCGTGGAAGTAAATAACTTCTGGCTTGACTCCCGCTTGGAGTGCAGTGTAGAGTTCTCCACCTGAGACAACATCAATTCCCAAGCCTTCGGAGTGGACGATCGCGCACACCCCCATACAGCTCCAAGCTTTTGAGGCATAGAGTACCTGAAATTCCCCAGGATAATAATTTTGAAATGCCGAGCGATACTGACGGCAAGCAGTGCGGAGGGTTGCTTCGTCTAGAATATATAGCGGCGAACCAAAGTGCTGTACTAGCTCTGTCACATCGCAACCGCCAATCTCTAAACGATCGCGACTGTTGATTTCCGCCGTCAGCGGTAAAAGTTCTTGATTGGGCGATCGCTTATCGTTTCCATTACCGTTATTTCCGCGATCGAATATATATTGACGACCGGAATTTTCTACTCCGGCAGGCTGAGTCGATAGCATAATTGTGTAAGCTTTCCTCTGATATGGCATGAGTGGGTCTAAACTTAAGTTTACAATTGCTAACCGTTCAGTTATGCAGTTATTGGTTATTAGTGAGTAGTGAGTAGTGAGTAGTGAGTAGTGAGTAGTGAAAAGACAAATGACAAATACCACGACTCCCGACTTCCGACTCCCGACTCCTTCTCATGAGTGACAACGTATCCATCCAACCAATTTCATCTGCCGTATTACCTGCGGTGCTAGAACTCGATAACCTGTGTTTTGGTAAACTTTGGACTCTCGAAGCTTATCAGCGAGAGTTAGACAGCCCAAATAGCGAGTTACTAGGATTATTTCTGGAAAAAAAAACGGACAAGGAAGACAAGGGAGACGAGAAGAGAACTGGGGGAGCAACTTCCAATTACCAATTACCAATTACCAACTCCCAACTCCTCGCCATAGGCTGCTTCTGGGCAATTTTAGACGAAGCTCACATTACCCTACTAGCAGTTCATCCCAATTATCAAGGACAAGGTTTAGGACAAGCAATGCTTTGGGGACTGATGCACGCCGCACGAGATCGCGCTTTGGAGCGAGCGACTCTAGAAGTGAGAGCATCCAACCAACGAGCGATTTCTCTGTACAATAAATTTGGTTTTCAACTAGCTGGACGCAGGCGGCGCTACTACAAAGATACAAATGAAGATGCTCTGATTCTGTGGCGGAGTGGATTGCAGCAACCGGAATTTCAAGTAGAGTTGACGAATTGGTATAAAACTACAAGCGATCGCCTCCACAATCTCGGTCTGAATTTGCCAGAGATCGCCCCAAAGATCGACAAGCGGTGACTGAGTAGCTAAAAGCCGAATATATCTCTAGATAAAAACTAAAAGCTAGTAATCGTTAGTAACAAGCAGCTTATCTTGACAAGTCACCGATTTTATCCTGATAATATCCACTCGGGAGCAAATGCTCGGTTGAAATACCTAAACGTTTCTATCAGAATTGAAAGTGGCAAGCATTTGCATTTTCACTCTGGGTCAAGGTAGCGATCGCCGTAAACGAGTGTAGTTTCCTGAAGTCTAAGTGCAATCTTTATCAAAATAATTTTTGAACTCTTGTCAAGCTTGACCGCAGGCAGGCACGTAAATGAAGCAGTTGCAGAACAAGTAGGCATCAAATAACTGTTAACAAAAAGTAAAGATTGCGGTCGAAGTAGGTGAATACTTAGCTGGTTGTCGGTAATATCAATAGACAGCCAGATAATTAGCATGTGCTAAAATCAGCGTACCGGCACGACTCAGGTGATGGAATACAGCCATGTTTGAACGCTTCACAGAAAAAGCAATTAAGGTGATCATGCTGGCCCAGGAAGAAGCTCGCCGCCTGGGTCACAACTTCGTAGGCACAGAGCAGATCCTCCTGGGTCTGATTGGAGAAGGCACGGGGGTAGCAGCTAAAGTCCTCAAAACTATGGGGGTCAATCTCAAAGATGCCCGTATAGAAGTAGAGAAAATTATCGGACGCGGCTCGGGATTTGTAGCTGTAGAAATTCCCTTCACCCCAAGAGCGAAGCGGGTTCTGGAGCTATCTTTAGAAGAAGCACGCCAACTAGGGCATAACTACATTGGCACTGAGCATCTCCTGTTGGGTCTGATCCGTGAAGGAGAAGGCGTAGCGGCTAGAGTGTTGGAAAACTTGGGAGTTGACCTATCGAAGGTACGCACTCAGGTGATTCGCATGTTGGGAGAAACGGCTGAAGTTTCGGCAGGTTCCCAGTCTGGGCGAACCAAAACCCCAACCCTGGATGAGTTTGGTTCTAATCTGACCCAAATGGCAGCAGAAGGCAAACTCGATCCTGTAGTCGGTCGCGAAAAAGAAATCGAGCGGGTGATTCAAATTCTGGGTCGTCGCACGAAAAACAACCCCGTCCTGATTGGGGAACCAGGGGTAGGAAAAACCGCGATCGCCGAGGGTTTAGCTTCGCGGATCTCTAACAAAGACATACCCGATATTTTGGAAGAAAAGCGCGTCGTCACGCTTGATATTGGCTTGCTAGTGGCTGGCACGAAATATCGAGGTGAATTTGAAGAGCGTTTGAAAAAGATTATGGATGAAATCCGTTCCGCTGGGAACGTGATTTTGGTAATCGACGAAGTGCATACTCTGATCGGTGCAGGTGCGGCAGAAGGGGCGATCGATGCGGCAAATATCCTCAAGCCAGCCTTGGCAAGGGGTGAATTGCAGTGTATTGGTGCGACGACCCTAGATGAGTATCGCAAGCACATTGAGCGGGATGCAGCCCTAGAACGGCGTTTCCAACCCGTGATGGTGGGCGAACCTTCCGTTGATGAAACTATTGAAATTCTCTTCGGACTGCGCGATCGCTACGAGCAGCACCACAAGCTGAAAATCTCCGATGCGGCGCTAGAAGCAGCAGCGAAACTATCTGACCGCTATATTAGCGATCGCTACTTGCCAGATAAAGCTATCGACTTAATCGACGAAGCAGGCTCGCGGGTACGGTTAATTAATTCCCAGTTACCACCAGCAGCGAAAGAACTAGATAAAGAACTGCGTCAGGTATTGAAGGATAAAGATGATGCCGTTCGGACTCAAGATTTCGATCGGGCGGGAGAACTGCGCGATCGCGAAATGGAACTGCGGGCAGAAATTCGGGCGATCGCTCAATCCAAGACAGGTACTACTAAGAGCGAGGGCGATGACTCTCCCGTAGTCACGGAAGAAGATATTGCTCAAATTGTCGCTTCTTGGACTGGCGTACCAGTGAACAAGCTGACCGAATCCGAATCTGAAAAGCTGCTGCACATGGAAGATACCCTACACCAGCGGTTAATCGGTCAAGAAGAGGCAGTGAAAGCGGTTTCCAAAGCAATTCGGCGCGCTCGCGTCGGCTTGAAGAACCCCAACCGTCCGATCGCTAGCTTCGTGTTCTCCGGTCCCACTGGGGTTGGTAAAACCGAGTTAACGAAATCTTTGGCGGCTTATTTCTTCGGTTCCGAAGATGCGATGATCCGCTTGGATATGTCGGAGTACATGGAACGGCACACCGTTTCTAAACTCATTGGTTCGCCTCCTGGTTACGTTGGCTACAACGAAGGCGGACAGCTAACAGAAGCCGTGCGTCGTCGTCCTTATACCGTCGTGCTATTCGATGAAATCGAAAAAGCACACCCCGATGTCTTCAACATGCTGCTGCAAATCTTGGAAGACGGACGGTTAACGGATGCTAAAGGGCGTACAGTAGACTTCAAGAATACCTTGATCATTCTTACCTCTAACATTGGTTCTAAGGTAATTGAAAAAGGTGGCGGTGGAATTGGTTTTGAGTTCTCCTCGGAAGACGCAGCCGAAACTCAATACAACCGCATTCGCTCTTTGGTGAACGAAGAGTTGAAACAATACTTCCGTCCAGAGTTCCTCAACCGCTTAGATGAAATCATCGTCTTCCGTCAGTTGAGCAAGGCAGAGGTAAAAGAAATTGCCGATATCATGCTCAAGGAAGTCTTCGGACGCTTAACTGAGAAAGGAATTACCCTCACAGTTACCGAACGATTCAAAGATCGCTTGGTGGAAGAAGGCTACAATCCTAGCTACGGTGCTAGACCATTACGCCGCGCCATTATGCGCCTCCTAGAAGATAGCTTGGCAGAAGAAATCCTGTCGGGTCGCATCAAAGAAGGCGATGAGGCTGTAGTGGATGTCGATGACACTGGTAACGTCAAAGTGCTGTCGCAAGAGCGCAAAGAGTTATTACCTCAAGCAGCCGAGTAGTTAGTTCAGTTAATTAAGTTAGTAGGGTGGGCAATGCCCACCTTATTTTTTTAGCTAAAATGCGATCGGATGATTCAGTAACCGGACTTGGAAGCGTGGCAGAAACAATCCCAGAAATTTTAACTTTTGAGGAAATGCAGCATCGCTACATCGGGGAGTGGGTATTGATCGCCGAGCATGAATCGGATGAGAATATGCAGGTTGTGCGGGGTGAAGTGCTTGTTCACTCTGTTAACCGAGATGAGATATACAATAGACTGAAAGACTTTCAGGGGCGATCGCTTGCTATTGAGTACATAGGTACTCCCCCCGCAAACTGGGCAGTTATGCTGTGAGTAAACCGAGGGTATATCGCGTAAATCGTTGGGGCGATCTGCTGTGGTTACGTATTGCTGTTGGGAATCAAGATGGCAGTAGTATTGTTAAAGTGCGTTTACTTATAGATACTGGTGCTAGCTTTACCACCTTGCCAACTAGGGTTTTACAACTGGTAGGATGCGAACTAGAGCAACCTTTACGTACTCAAAACATTACAGTAGCAAGCGGTATTATTTCAGCTCCAGTTGTCGCTGTACCTTGGTTCAATTGCTTAGGGCAACGAATTGAAAACTTTCCTGTAGTTGCTTACACGATTCCAACAAATGCATTTGTAGATGGGTTGTTGGGTATAGATTTTCTTAGAAGATATCGTGCCATCATTAATGTCGCTGAGGTAGAGATTCGACTTACAAATGATGGTTAGTAGTTCAGCTAAAAGCAATTAAGGATAAGCACTTAGAGTTGGTATTAAAAAACGACTAAAGTACCTATCGTAAGTAAGAAATTATTGCTCTTGAGCACGTAATTTTGCATTCGCTATTTTTCTTGATTGTCCGTAATTTTGCTGTTACTTGTTTCTATGTAATTTTGCTGTAGCCATCCACCTGGTGAGTCTGTATTAATCGTAGTTAAAGAAATTACATGCACTATCCGTATATGCTTGCTCTCTTCTTCTCAAGGGAGCCAAGTATTTCAATTTAGGTTGAAATTCTATCTTTTGTTGCTGTTCTAGTAACAAATAGGTGTGTTGGCAAACGTAGAAAGAATTTTTATATTTATCAAACTAGGTGTAAGTAATGGGTAAAGCGATTGGGATAGATCTGGGAACAACCAATTCTGTTGCAGCTTTTATGCCATCAGACAAGGCAGAAGTTGTTACATCTGATGATATAGCACTCGAAGTATAGGTTAGGACGACAAGCGAACAGACGTATCTACTC